>Ga0209460_1000037_pt1 | contig 250225 bp, 152 predicted proteins | sample EBPBio132013_DNA_FD_185868 | JGI IMG/M metagenome (GOLD analysis project Ga0209460, IMG submission 185868) | Wastewater treatment Type I Accumulibacter community from EBPR Bioreactor in Madison, WI, USA - Reactor 2_5/13/2013_ DNA (SPAdes)... | ecosystem: Engineered > Bioreactor > EBPR >...
TGGAAAACTCCAAAAAGACAGAAAACTACACAAATCAAGGGGCTGTGGACAGATCTTTCGTAACTGCTTGAGCGTAAACGATTATTTCAGAGGGTCAACGACGTTGGCATTCATGCGATTGCCCTGGCGTGAGGACGGGGTGCCAGCCAGCCGCGTGGTTATTACTGATCCTTTTCGCGACCACTGCTACGCGGCGGTGGACAGCGAACGGCGGTCAAGCAATCGGGACGGCAAGACCAAGCGAAACCCGAGGTTGCCGACGCGGGCGACAGGCCCGGATCTGAAGCTCTGCGAGCCGAGCGCGAACACCAGGCTGTCGTGCCACGAACCACCACCGCGCAGCGCGCGCTCGTCACCGGTGGTATCGGCTGCTACCTGTTCCGGTCGCCCATCCTTGTTGAGGCACCACTCCCAGACATTGCCCACCAAATCGAGAACGCCCTCGCTCGACGCGCTCTGTGGGTAGACGCCGACCGCTGTCGTCTGCTCCAGGTACCAATCGCCCGCTTTGGCTGCTTTTTCGTTAATGTTCGCGTAACCCGTTCGGTAAGCCTCGCCCCAGGGGTAATCGTGACCTTCGCGCCCACGCGCCGCACGCTCCCGTTCTTCCTCGGTCGGCAGTCGGACTTCGTGGCCCAGTTGCGCGCTTAGCCAGCGGCTGAAAGCCACCGCTTCGTACCAGTCCACGTTCGTGCGCGGCCGATTGGCCTGCGGCCAGCGCGATTCTGCCGGATTGGGCCGCAAGAGATCGTGCCACCAGCGATCGTTCCCATAACCGCCCGCGTCAATGAAGGCCTGGTATTGCGCGTTGGTGATCGGGTAACGCGCCATGTAGAAGGTCGGCAGCCTGCGCTTCTCTCCGTTCTGATAGATGAACTCCCCGCCGGGGATCTCGACCCAGTCGAGCGCCGGCAGGCCGCGATTGTCGAGGCCGACGCCCGGACGTGGGTCGCCGATTTCGACCAGCCGATCGCCAATCGCCAGGCGGCGTGGCGGAGGCGTCTCGATTCGTTCGAGTTCATTGAGGAGTTGGTCGACTTCGGGCGGCGACGCTTCTGCCGGCGCTTCCGCTACGCGCGGCGGCGCATCGCGCCGCACGAATTCGCGTACGCCGACGCCTGGCCGCGGGTCGCCGATTTCGGCCAGGCGATCACCAATCGCCAGGCGGCGTGGTGGTGGTGTCTTCGGGTCGGCGAGTTCGGCGAGCAGGGCTTCGGCCTCGCTGCCACCTTCGCCACCTTCGCCACCTTCGCCGACCTTGGCCGCTTCCGCTTCTGGCGGCGGCTGCTCGTCGGCCAGCCAGGCGCGCAGCTGTTCGAGGAAGTTCCTGGCTTCTTCCGACTTCTCCGGCTGCTGCCAGTCGAGGAGCTCGAGCAGTCGCTCGGCGCCCTGGCCTGGCGGCGGCGCGGCGAGTGCTTCGGTGCGCAGCAAGGCTGCGCGTGGGCCGGGCAGGGCGTCGCTGCCGGTCTTTTCGGCCCAGTAAGCCTGCGCCGCGCGGGTCCACAGGCGCAGCACGCGAAGCGCTTCGCCCTGGCCTTCGTTGGCGGCTGCGGCTGCGGCTGCTGCGCTGTCGAGCGATTCCTCCTCGATCAGTTGCAGCCTTATCCCTTGCCTTGCCAGCCAGTCGGCGATGCGGCGAGCCTGCTCGCGGTCGGCGGCGAGGTGGCTGAGGTAGAGCGGCGGCGGGGCGGCAGCCGCCTCCGCAGCGGCGACCTCGGCGGGCAGTTCGGCGAGCAACTCGTAGCGGCGGCCGTCGATGGTCGTCAGCAGGACGCGCTCGGCGATCAGCGGCAGTGCGATGCGCGTATCGGCGCCGACGACGTGCCAGGTGCCGCTGTCGGTGCCTGCGCACTGCACGTGCAGACTCGCCGGCAGCGGTGTCGACAGGTCAATGGCCGGCTCGCTGCCAGTGGCGGCCCGGCAGTGCAGCACCTGGGGTTTTCCAGCCTCCCAGTGCAGGCTGACCGCCAGCCGGGCCGGCCGGAAAGGCGCGGGCAGCTTGTCTTTGAGCCAGTCAGGCAGCGTTGCCGGCGCCGCCGAATTGCCGGCGGCCAGGCCGCTGCTCGCACCGAGGCTGCAACTCGCGTACTGGGTCAGCAGCCGCGCTTCCGCCAGCCTGCTCTCGGCGCCACCGACGCTTGCCAGGCTGCGCCGGCTCCAGCGTGCCAGGCGAATGCGCTGTTCCTCGTCGCCTTCGTCGTGGATGCGCTTGAGCATGTCCTGCAGGCCCTGCTGAACCGCGCGCTGATGATCGAGCAGAGCTTCGATGCGCAGATCCTGTTCGAGACGGTCTTCGGGCGACCAGTGGCGGCTGTGGTGCGCGATGAAGCTGCGCACCTCGTTGAACAAGGGCTGATCGGCGCGCAGCGCGTCGGCGAGCAGGCGCGCTACGCCGGCATGCAGGATCACCTCGCCGCTGCTGCGCGCGCCGATCAGCGGGCTGAACCAGAGCAGTGACTCGATCTCCGTGGCGCTGCCGGGGAGGAAGTGCAGCCGGGCATTGCGCAGCAGCAGCGGCTCGATACGCATGGCGAGCGACAGCAGGCGCGCCAGCGGGACGATCTCCGGCCAGCGTGCACGCACGTCGGCGACGAGCTCCTGCTCGAAAGCGCTTGGCTGCAGCCAGCTCATCGCGTCGGTCGCTGGCCGCCGCCGAGCTGCCGGCTGAGCATCGCGGCGCTGGTGCGCGGATGCCAGTGCACCAGTTCGGCGTCGGGGCCAAGGGTGGTCGGCCAGTATTCCGGCGACCAGGGAACCAGGACGATCAGCGGGCAGCCTAGCGCGTGGCAGTCCTTGATCAGCTTTTGCCAGCCGGCGTCGGGCCGGCTGCGCGGTGGTAATCCCTGGATGGCGAAATCGGTGGCGGCCAGGATCGGTCGGCCGGGCTCGGGCTGCCAGGGCTGCCAGTCTTGTTCTGCGTCCTCGCCGGGCAGCCAGCGCCCGGCTTTCCCGGGGGCGGAGTCGAAGTCGAAGAGCGAGACCCGTTCTTCGCCGAGCACGCCGGCGAGCTGCCTGGCCAGTACACGCAGGTCTTCCCACCACGGCAGCATGCTGTCGCTGAAGTCGAGCAGGAGCTGGCAGCCGCGGGCGAGGCTCGCCGAGTGCAGGCGCGGCAGCCGCGGCGGCAGACGTCCTTCGACGACGCGGCGGACCAGTTGATCGACGTCGAGTTGGTCACCCTGGCGCCGCGTCGCCAGGGCGGCGGTGAACACGCCGCGGGCGGTCTCGGTGGGGATCAGCGTCTGGCGCGGCGGCGAAACACCGGGCGCGGGGTCGAGGCGCTGGTAATCGCCGCTAAGCCAGGCCGGTTCTGCGGCGCTATCGATCACGGGCGTCGTGGCGACGGCGTTGAGCGTCGATGTCAGTGTCTGTGCGGGCAGATCGATCGGCGGCGTGCGTGTCGGCGGCGCGGCGAGCCCCGGTCGACGCGGCGTGGCAGGAGCTTCGGTTTTTGGCTGGGCCGACAAGCGGCTGCGGTCATAGACCGTCGGCGTCGGCCTGTCGGGCTGCAGGTCGGGGGCCGCCAGCCCGAAACCGAGGCAGCCGGCAATCGCTTGCGCGTGCTCGTCGTCCCGGCAACGCAGCGTGCCGAGCGCGCGGATGAGGTCGCCGAGATGAATCTCGCCGCGTTGGGTCTCGTCGGCATTTCGGCGCGAAGTGGCCATTGTTTCAGACCGTGGGCTTGACCAGAACGGCGCGCTCGATCTGGCTCCAGAGCTTGGTGTCGGCAACGTCAATCGACAATTCCTTGCAGGTGCGGATGGCGTCGAGGAATTCGCTGGTGCCCGGCGGGCGGCGCCCGCTGGTCGAAGATGCCTCGTGGATCTTGATCAGCTTGTCGGCGAGCACCTCGATCAAGGTCCTGCACTCGTCCCCAAAGTGGGCGTTGCCGATCGCGAGCAGCGTGTCGCGTTTCGGTTCGCCGAGAACCAGGCTCACACAGCGGCGCAGAAACGCCTGCGGCAGCTCGCGCTCGCGATTGGTGGTGATGACGGTCAGCAGCTGCTGTTCAGGGTTCGCGTGCAGCGTCGTCCCATCAGGTAGACAGAAGCTGCTGCGGTCGAGCGGTTCGAGCAGGTCGTTCGGCACGTCTGGCTCTGCCTTGTCGATTTCGTCGATGAGCAGGACGGTGTGGTGGTGTTCTCCGGCGGACGCCCCGTCCCTACCGGGAAAGGGCAGGGCGGCGTCGGCAGCGCTGAGTCCTCGCCGTGCGGCCGACTCCCGGTCGAAAGCCCACCAGAAGATGCCGGGATTGTGATACGCCTGATCCGGCTTGAGGCTGGCCGCACGGTGTGCGTCGTGCAGGCGGCGCAGGTGGTCGACCTCGACGGTCAGCTCTTCGAGCCGGGTGCGCGAGGTGATCGTCTTGCTGAGGAAGTGCCAGCCGAGGACATTCGCCATCGCCTCCGCCAGGCGGCTCTTGCCGCAACCCGGTGGGCCGGCGATGAGCAGTGGCCGGTTGGTGGCCAGCGCCACATCGACGGCGATGACCGCCGTTTCCGGAAAGATGTAGGGGCGGATGTGACGCTTGTCATCACGGCGAACGCAGTAATCTGCGTCGAGCTCGAACTTCCTGGGGGTGTAGAGGGCCATCGGCGGGGTCCTAACGGTAGGGGTAGGATTTGTCGAGCAGTTTGCGTGCGCGGCCTTCGGCGGAGAACTGAGCATGCTCGGTTTCAAGGGACAGTTCCGGCAGAACACGCATGACGGTATCCGGAAGTTCCTCAGGGAACTGCACGCCGAGGCCAAAAACGAAAACCGGATTGCGGTAGTTGCGTTGCAGTCGTTCGAGATCATTGACCAGGCGCGCGTCGGGTGCAACGCCGCCCTTCAACGCCGTGGCTGGCACGAACACCACCACGTGCCACGGGTCTTGGCGCACCATGTCGTCGATCGCGTCGTCTGAGAGCGTCGAAGAGCCTTTGCGGTAGCTGCGGCGGATTTCGTTCTGGATCGCGTCCACGTCCCCCGCGTCCGATACCTGTATCACGTTCATTCGGTCAGTTCCTGGCCAGGCGCGTTCGAGATAGCGATCGAGAGTAAAGCACTTGGTGTCCAGTTCTGGTTCCGAGTGTCCTACGAGCTCGCCGTTGAGTGCCAAGCACTTGCCGTGCAAGCGTGCGGCGGAAATCCTCCCACACGCTCCAGCGTCGACCCATAGTGCGCGCAGGTACTTCAAGAGCTCGGCGGCACGCTCTCGGGGTGGACGTGGCCGCGCCGCGTCCAGAAAGTCCTGAAATCGCTGCAGCGACGTTTTGCCTTTGTTTAGCAAGTGTCGAGCCAAGACACTTGCGCAGGCGGCGTGGGTCGAAGGCCGGGCTGTTTCTGGAAAGAGCCGCTCCGAAAGTCGCTGCAGGTTTGGCAAACTGATTTGGTCAGTGATCGCGCTTTCCACCGTTTCCAGCAGCAGCTGGAAAGGTGTCGTTCCCGTCCCCCGCAGGATCGCGGGATGATCTCCGAGCTTTGGCTTGATGCCGTCGAGAATCTGCGCTGCTGTGGTCACTTTGGTAACGCACTGGGTGCGGTTGATGCGCAGCGTGCCGAAGAAGTCATTCTCGAGATCTTCAGCACTGCTCTGCTGGTCGAGCAGGACCGGGAAGAGCGGAAAGCCCGGGTCGAGTTCGGCACGCCAGCTGAGGATCGCGGCTTCCTTCCTGACCCAGTTCGATTCCTCGATGGCGCGTCGCGAAAAGAGGATGATCGCCGCGTGACACTCGGCCAGCCATTCGTTGAGCCGCCGTTCCCAGTCGTCGCCGGGATGCAGGCCCTCGTAGTCGACCAGGATCTCGATCTTGTCGCCGTACTCGGTCTTCAGCCCTGTGCAGGTGTCCTGCAGCAGTTGCCAGTTCGCTTGCGCCTCGGCGCCATCCGCACTGGCGGGACGCAGTCGGGAACTGTGGCTGATGAAAAGTTTGAGAGCCGCCATGTCGGATTCTGGTGCGGGTTTCGCTGCCCGGTCGGATGCGCCTTGTTATGCCCGAAAGCCTAGCACGCATTGCGCAGCACACTGTTGGCTTTGCGCCGTCAGTAGCGGTCCTCGCGGTTGCGGTAGGCGTCACGGTTTGTACCCTTGGCGATACCGACCAGCTGCGCCAGTTCGGGAACGGGAATGAGCAGGACGCCGCTTCTCTTCGCAATGAACACGAACTCCTGGCCAGCGTGCCAGTGCTGCTCGTCCCGGAGCGTCTCGGGGATGGCGATCTGGAATTTGCGGGACAGGGTGGCGGAAGCGGCCATATTCATACCTCTGCCTGATCGATGACGAAATGGCAAGAACAGCGCCGATCACGGCGTCGCTGCGAAGCGTCCTATAATCGCCGCGTACCAAGCTGTGCAGCGCCGGAGATCCCGACCAGGGCCGTCCGGCGATTTCTTTGCCCGTGGCGCCACCCATGCGCCCTGCCCGAGTCTCCGAGCCACCGACCTTGTCCGTCATCCTTCCCCCCGCGCCAGCCGTCCGTCTGGCTGGCGTTGCCTGCATCGTCGCTTCGGCGACGGCTTTCGGGGCGATGCCGATCTTCGGCAAGCTGGCCTACGCCGACGGCGTCGATGTGCCGAGCCTGCTGTTTCTGCGCTTCGGGCTGGCCGGTGCGCTGATGGTGGTGGTCATGCGGGTGCGTGGAATGGCCTGGCCGCGCGGGCGCACGCTTTGGCTGCTGGCGGCGATGGGTGGGCTCGGTTATGTCGGGCAGTCGTTCTGCTATTTCGCCGCTCTGCAGTATGCGAGCGCCGGGCTGACGGCGCTGCTGCTCTACCTCTATCCCGCGATTGTCACCGTCTTGTCGGCGGTGCTCGCGCGGCGGCGGCTGTCGGGGCTGCGCATGCTGGCGGTGGTGGCGACGCTGTTCGGGACAGGGCTGGCGGTTGGCGGCAGCCTGGCCGGCAGCACGCTGGGCATCCTGCTCGGGGCCACGGCGGCGCTGATCTATTCGGTGTACATCCTGGTCGGCGAGCGGGTGACGCCGGTGAGCGGGGTGATGGCGTCGGCGACGGTGATTCTGCTTGCTGCGGCCTGCGTTTGTGGGCTGGTAGTGCTGGTGCGCGGGCCGGCTTTTCCGAGCTCGACGGTGGGCTGGGCGGCGGTCGGCAGTATCGCGACCTTGTCGACGGTGGTGGCGGTGATCACTTTCTTTGCCGGCATGGCGCGTCTCGGTGCTGCCGATGCGGCGACGCTGTCGACGCTCGAACCGGTGGTGAGCATTGTCATGGCGGCGGTGTTTCTCGACGAGGCGCTTGGCCAGTGGCAGATCGTCGGCGGGGCGATCGTTCTTGGGGCGGTGATTTTGCTGGCGCGTTCCGGCGACGGCAGGAGCTAGCCGGGTACTATATATCGCCCGATGAATCGGGCTCCTACAAGAAACAGCGCGCTGGCCCCTGGCGGAGCACGATTCATCGGGCGAGCTGTGCGCTAGCGGCCCGGCCTGGCTGCCGCCGGCACGGCCGGGGGTGTCGCCGTGCTGGCGAGAAAGCTCAGCAGATTGTCGACGACCGCCTGCGGCTGCTCGTTCATCATCGCGTGTCCGCAGTCGGCGATTTCCACGCGGATGAATTGGCGCAGCGCCGCTTGCAGCGGCGGCAGGTTGCGGCGCGGCGTCATGCGGTCGCGGCGGCCGACCAGCAGCAGCGTCGGGCAGGCGACCTGCGCCGCCGCTTCCAGGCCGCGTGCATAGTCGTTGCAGTTGGCGAGGTCGATGGCCAGGACGCCAGGCGGGCTGCGGCGCATGATGGCCAGCGTTACGCCCGGTCCCCAGACGCCGTGGCCGCCGCCGCCGGTGAGCAGGAACTGCAGCGTGTGCGAGTATTCGGTCATCATGCGCACGACGCTGTCGGGATGCGTCGTGGCGCGGCTGAGCAGCGCGTCGGCGACCGGCATCGGCGCCGACGCGCCGAGCAGCGCCAGCTGGCTGACGCGTTGCGGATGGCGGGCGGCGCACTCGAGGGTGACCAGCGAGCCCATCGAGTGTCCGACCAGCACCGCCCGCTCGACGCCCACGGCGTCCAGCAGCGCCGGCAGCCAGTCGGCGAGTTCCTCGACGCTGCGCAGGGCCGGTCCGGCCGACAGGCCGTGTCCGGGCAGGTCGGGAACCAGCAGCGCGCAGCCGGCGGCGCTCAGGCCGCCGGCGACCCTGCGCCAGCAGTCACGGTCGTTGGCTGCGCCGTGGACCAGGAGCAGCGGCGGGTACGGCGAGCAGGCAGGGTCGAAGGGTTTGCCGCCGGTGCCGACGTGGCAGCGTTTCCCGGCGACGTTCAATTGCATGCTGTGCCCCTCATTGCCTCATTGCCTCATTCCTCCATTTCCGGCGCTCTCCCGCGCCACGCGAAGCAAGCTTCTTGCCGCCGCTCAGGCCTGAACGTCCGGCTCCAGCGCGCTCTCCAGCTGGCTGATGCGATCCTTGAGCAGCAGCTTGCGCTTCTTGAGGCGGCGCACCAGCAGCTCGTCGGGTGGCGGGCTGAGCAGCAGGTGATCGATCACCAGGTCGAGGTCGCGATGCTCGATGTGCAGTTCGTCGAGGGCGGCGCGTGCGGCTATCGTCTGTTCTTCGCTGAGCATGGGTGGCTTTCTGTGTTTGGGGGTGAGAGGGTTCTGCTTCGCTAGCCGGGCAGGGCCTGCAGTCCCCACAGGGCGAGCATGCCAAGAACGACGGTCCACAGGGTACTGCGCGTCCGCCAGGCGACGGCAGCGGCCAGCGTGGCGGCGGCGATGCGTGCCAGGTCGGGGTGAATGGTAGGCGCGCCGTCGGCAAAAAACAACGGCGGGGCGATGATTGCCGCCATCACTGCCGGCGGCACGTAGCGCAGGGCCTGGGTGAGCCATGCGGGCAGCTCGAGGCGCGCGAGCAGGGCGATTGGCGCATAGCGGATGAGGAAGGTGGCGACGCCGATGCCGACGATCATCGACCACACGAACAGTTCGCCGGCGAGCTCGCCGCTGACGTTCACGCTCTGCTCCACAGCTTCTCGGCGACGACGCCGACCACGACGCCGATCAGCGCGGCCCCGATCAGGTTGAGCTTCAACGGCAGGACGAGGAGCACCGATGCCAGGGCCCCGGCGGCGGCGGCCAGGCACATCGCGCGGTCGCTGAGCAGCGGTACGACCATGGCGATGAAGGTCAGTGGGACGATGAAGTCCAGCGACCAGCTCGGCGGCACCAGGCTGCCGAGGAGGATGCCGGCGATCGTCGCCAGCTGCCACGCCAGCCAGGTGGCGCCGGCGACACCGAGATAGAACCAGCGCAGGTCGGTTTGCCGCTCGGGGTGCTGCGTGCGGTGCACGATGGTCAGCCCGAAGGCCTGGTCGGTGAGCAGATAGGCGATCAACGCCTGCCAGCGCCGGTTCTGGCCACGGAAGTGCGTGGCCAGCGAAGCCGCGTACATCAGGAAGCGCAGGTTGACGATCGCCGCCGTCGCCAGGATCACCAGCAGTGGCGCGCCGCTGGCGAAGAGCTGCGTGGCGGCAATCTGTGCCGATCCGGCGAAGATCACCCAGCTCATCGCCGATGCCTGCAACGGCGTCAAGCCTGCCGTACTGGCCGCAGCGCCGCAAACGACACCGAAGGGAATGATGCTCATGCTCAGCGGAGCAAAGGCGCGCATGCCGACGAGAAACTCGGCGCGCGCGCTGGCGACTTGCGGCATGGGCTGCTTTTTACGAATAGAATAGAGGGTCAAATTGTAACCTTGGTGTACCCCCGGGAGGAGGCAGATGGTCTATCACATAATCGTTTCGTTTGGGCGGGAGAGGGATTACGAATTCAAGTTCCCTCACACCGAACTCGCTACTGGGTCTCCCGAAGAAGCGCGCCGCTGGTTTGACAAGGAGTTCGCCGATCTCGAATGCGAACCCAGCAACCCAATGGGCAAGGTTCTGATCATCGACAAGATTCTCAACGTCGCCCGTTACGGCGGCGAGCAGCGCTTCATCGACCGGCGGGAGTGGGCGACGCGCTTCGCGCGGTACACGGCCCTGGCGCTTGGCCGCGACACCGTGCGCATCGATGTGGTGGCGTTCAATATCGGTTACTGAGCGCGCAGCGGCCAGACCTTGCGGCGCAGGTTTGCGGACCTGCGCCGTTGTGTTTTCTGGCCGCGGGCCGGAGAGAAAAAGCGATCAACCGCAAGGCGATGAACAGCAGACAATGAGCAAGGCATTGAGCAAGGAAACCGACGGCGAAGAAGACGACGATGCGGATCTCGATCCCTCGTTCCGCCTGCCGGCGGGGACGCGCAACTACATCACGCCCGGCGGGCACACGCGCATCCTCGCCGAGGTCGATCATCTGCTGCGTGTCGAGCGGCCGCAGCTGGTCGGCGTCGTGCAGTGGGCGGCGGCGAACGGCGATCGCTCGGAAAATGCCGACTACATCTACGGCAAACGGCGGCTGCGCGAGATCGACCGGCGGATTCGCTTCCTGACCAAACGCCTGGATCTGGCCGAGGTCGTCGATCCGGCCGGGCGGCAGGGCACCGAGCAGGTCTTCTTCGGCGCCACGGTGACCATCGCCGACGAAGAGGGAGGCGAGCAGACCTACCACATCGTCGGCGTCGACGAAACCGATTTCGCGCGCGGGCGAATCAGCTGGGTCTCGCCTCTGGCGCGCGCGCTGCTCAAATCACGAGCGGGGGATACGGTACGTTTCCAGAGTCCGGCCGGCGCGCGCGAGGTCGAGGTCCTGGCGGTGGCTTACGTGGCCATCGAGGACTGACTCGGCCCGCGTCGCTGGCGGGGCTTGAAATCGCCTCGACCGTCCCCACGTGTTGGTCCATTGCGCGCTTGCACGGCTGTGCGTCATTCGCTGCGGCGTTTTCAATCAATACCTCTCACGGAGTTTTCAATGGGTGAACAGAAGGAAACACTTGGTTTTCAGGCAGAAGTCAAACAGCTGCTGAATTTGATGATCCACTCGCTGTACAGCAACAAGGAAATCTTCCTGCGCGAGCTGATCTCCAACGCCTCTGACGCCTGCGACCGATTGCGTTTCGAGGCCCTCAACAACGCCAGCCTCTACGGCGACGACAGCGAACTGAAGATCCGCGTTTCCTTCGACAAGGCGGCGCGCACGATCAGCATCGCCGACAACGGCATCGGCCTGTCGCGCGACGAGGCCGTCGAACACCTGGGAACGATCGCCAAGTCCGGCACGCGCGAGTTCTTCTCGGCGCTGACCGGTGATCAGGCCAAGGATGCGCATCTCATCGGCCAGTTCGGCGTCGGTTTCTACTCGTCGTACATCGTCGCCGACAAGGTCACCGTCACCTCGCGGCGGGCCGGTCTCGAAGCCAACCAGGCGGTGCGCTGGGAATCCGGCGGCGAGGGCGAGTTCACCGTCGAGATGGTCGAGCGCGCACAGCGCGGCACCGAGGTCGTCCTGCATCTGCGCGAAGGCGAGGACGAGTTTCTCTCGACCTGGAAAGTGCGCGAGATCATCCGCAAGTACTCCGACCACATCACCCTGCCGATCCTGATGAAGAAGGAGACCTGGGACGAGGAGAAGAAGGAGCAGGTGGTCACCGACGAGGACGAGACGGTCAACCAGGCGTCGGCGCTGTGGTCGCGTCCGAAGTCGGAGGTCTCCGACGAGCAGTACAACGAATTCTACAAGCACGTCGCGCATGACTTCGAGAACCCGCTGGCGCACGTGCATGCACGCGTCGAAGGCAAGCAGGAATACACGCAGCTGCTCTACATCCCCTCGAAAGCGCCTTTCGACCTGCTCGATCGCGGCGCCCGTCACGGCATCAAGCTCTACGTTCGCCGTGTCTTCATCATGGACGACGCCGAGCAGCTGATGCCGCTCTACCTGCGCTTCGTGCGCGGGGTGGTCGATTCCAACGACCTGCCGCTCAACGTTTCGCGCGAGATCCTGCAGCAGTCGCGCGATATTGAAGCCATCCGCGGCGGTTGCGTGAAACGCATTCTCGGCCTGCTCGAAAGCCTCGCCGATAGCGAAGACGACGCCGAGAAGGAGAAGTACAAGACCTTCTGGAAGGAATTCGGCCGCGTGCTCAAGGAAGGCGTCGGCGAGGACTTCGCCAACAAGGAGCGCATCGGCAAGCTGTTGCGCTTCGCCTCGACGCACGCCGACACCCCCGAGGAAAGCGTTTCGCTGGCCGATTACGTGGCGCGCATGAAAGAGGGGCAGGAGAAGATCTACTACGTCACCGCCGAGACCTTCACCGCCGCCAAGAACAGCCCGCACCTCGAAATCTTCCGCAAGAAGGGCCTCGAAGTGCTGCTCCTCTCCGACCGCGTGGACGAATGGGTGACCAGCCATCTCACCGAGTTCGACGGCAAGCAGCTGCAGTCGGTGGCCAAGGGCGGGCTCGACCTGGGCAAGCTCGAGGACGCGGCCGAGAAGGAAGAGGCCGAGAAAGCGGCCGACGAGTACAAGGAGCTGATCGAAAAGGTCAAGGCGACGCTCGGCGAGAAGGTCAAGGACGTTCGCGTCACCCATCGCCTGACCGATTCGCCGTCGTGCCTGGTCGCCGACGAGTACGATCTCGGCGGCAACCTGCAGCGCATCCTCAAGGCCGCCGGCCAGCAGGCGCCGGCGAGCAAGCCGATCCTCGAAGTCAATCCGCAGCACCCGGCGGTGCAGCGCCTCAAGTACGAGGAAACGCGCTTCGACGACTGGGCCAACCTGCTCCTCGAGCAGGCGATCCTGGCCGAAGGCGGCGCGCTCGAAGATCCGGCCGGTTTCGTCAAGCGCATCAACGACCTGATGCTCGCCCTGTCGCTGGGTAGCGCCGGCAAGTGAGCGCCGCCGGCGGGCCGCCCGCAGAGAGCATCCTGCACGGCCTGCCGCCGATTCTCGACAGCGGGGTCAGGATGCTGATCCTCGGCAGCTTTCCTTCGCCGGCGTCGCTGGCCGCGCAGCGCTACTACGGGCATCGCCAGAACCAGTTCTGGCGGCTGCTCGGGGCGCTCTTCGACGAGCCGCTTGGCGAACTCGACTACCCTGATCGGCAGCGCTGCCTGCTGCGCCATCGTATCGGCGTCTGGGACGTCTACCGCTGCTGCCGGCGCCAGGGCGCGCTCGACTCGGCGATCCGCTCGCCCGAGAGCAACGATTTCTCACGCCTGCCCGTCGACGCGCCGCTGCTGCAGCGCGTCTGCTTCAACGGCCAGACCGCCGGCAGGCTCGCCGCCCGCTTTCAGGGCCTCGGTTACGAGACGCGAATCCTGCCCTCGAGCAGCCCGGCCCATACCCTGGCTTTCACCAGCAAGCTCGAACGCTGGCGCGCGGCGCTGCTTTAGTGCCGTGTCAGGGTCTTGACGAGACTTCCGGAAAGCGTCAAGGCGAGGGGGTGACGGGGTGACGGGGTGGGGCGTCCGCCGCCGCTGTCCACCCGTGCCGGGCGCGAAAGTCAGGCCTCATTGCCCGGCGTTGAGAACGTCGAGCACGCACTGCGTGTGTTGCGCACCGCTCTTCGCCGCGCACAGCTTGCGGGCCTTGTCCTGTCGTTGGCAGGCCGCCACGTCGCCGGCCTTGCTGCAGTCCGCGGGCAAGGTCTTCTGCAGCACGCAGTTCCTGAACTGCGGTCCGGTCTGGCCATTGCATAGCGCGTAGGCGGTCTTGCGCTGCGCGCATTGCTCGGGGACGCGCGCCTGCGCGCAATCGGTCTGCGCTGCCTGCTGCTGCATGCACTCGGCGCGCGCGGGACCCTGCCTGTCCCGGCAGGCCTCGTAAACCTTGCGGTGCGCGGCGCGGCGCGCGGCGCACTGTTGCGGGTCCTTTGTCCTGCCGCAGTCGGAGGGTCCGCGTGTGCCGAGCATTCCCCGGCGATAGCCCGCGCCCTGCATGGCGGCGCTCGTTCCGTCCGTGGTCGTCGTGGTATCCGCGGCGGCGCCCGACTGGGCGATGGCCGGCATGGCGATGAGGCTGGCGGCGAGTGCTGCGACGATCAATGAACGCATCTGCATGGCGGTCTCCTGGGGGTTGGCGCCGTACCGTCTGCTCTGCCGGCCGGCATGGAAATGGGCTTCGCGAGCAGCGCGAGGGGCGGCGGGCGGAGCGCTGGTATCTTACACGCTCTTGCCGCCGGAATTGGTCGCTGCCGGGCTTGTCCGGTATAGTTGTCGATCGCCGCCCTGGAACGTTCGCCATGCCCGAAGCCACCGCCAGTACCGTCTACGATCATCGCCTGACGCTCGCGGAGATCCTCGGCTGGCTGGTCGAAGATGGCCTGGTCAAGCGGCCCGACGCCGATGTCCTGCTCAGGGACAGTCGTCTCAATCGCCTTTCCGCGCACCCGCTGGTGATCGTCGCCGACCAGAAATGGAAGTCGTCGCAAGAGCCGCCGCGCGCCTTGAACCTGGAAGTGCTGGGCGAGTGGCTGGCCGCCAGGGTGGGCCTCGAATACCACCATATCGATCCCCTGAAGGTCGATTTCACGGCGGTGACCGAAGTCATGTCGAGTGCCTACGCGACGCGTTTCGGCATCCTGCCGATCAAGGTGACGACGCGCGAAGTGCTGGTGGCGACGACGCAGCCGTTCCTGCGCGACTGGGAAAAGGAGATCCGCGCCATCGTCAAGAAGGACATTCGCCGCGTTCTCGCCAATCCGGTCGACGTCGCGCGCTATCTGATCGAGTTCTACAATCTCGCGCGCTCGGTCAAGAAAGCCGCCCAGATTGGCGGCCAGGGCGGCAACCTGTCGTCGTTCGAGCAGCTCGTCGAACTCGGCCGGACCAATCGCCAGTTCGACGCCAACGACCAGCACATCGTCAATATCGTCGATTGGCTCTGGCAGTACGCGTTCGAACAGCGGGCGAGCGACATCCACATCGAGCCGCGGCGTGAAATCGGCATCGTTCGCTTCCGTATCGACGGCATGCTGCATCAGGTGTACCAGATCCCGATGAGCGTCATGGCGGCGATGATCAACCGCGTCAAGATCCTCGGGCGCATGGACGTCGTCGAGAAGCGCCGGCCGCAGGACGGCCGCATCAAGACGCGCACCGCCGAAGGCCAGGAAGCCGAACTGCGCCTGTCGACGCTGCCCACCGCTTTCGGCGAAAAGCTGGTGATGCGCATCTTCGACCCGGAAGTGCTGGTTCGCGACTTCACCGAACTCGGCTTCACCGACGACGATCAGGCGCGCTGGAAAACGATGTCCGAGCGGCCCAACGGAATCATCCTCGTCACCGGCCCGACCGGTTCGGGAAAAACGACGACGCTCTACTCGACGCTCAAGCAACTGGCGACGCCGGCGGTCAATGTGTGCACCATCGAAGACCCGATCGAGATGGTCGAGCCGGCGTTCAACCAGCTGCAGGTGCAGAACGTCATCGACCTCGGTTTCGCGCAGGGCGTCAGGGCGCTGATGCGCCAGGACCCGGACATCATCATGATCGGCGAAATCCGCGATCTGGAAACCGCCGAAGTGGCGATCCAGGCGGCGCTGACCGGCCACCTCGTGCTGTCCACCCTGCACACCAACGACGCGCCGGCGGCGATCACCCGCATGCTCGACCTCGGCATCCCCTCGTACCTGCTCAGCGCCACCGTGCTCGGGGTCATGGCGCAGCGCCTGGTGCGCATCCTCTGTCCGCATTGCAAGCAGGAGCACGCGGCGAATGCCGTCGAGGAGAGCATGTGGGACCAGCTGGTCGCCCCCTGGAAAGCCAACCGTCCGGAGCGTTTCTACCGCTCGGTCGGCTGCCTCGAATGCCGCATGACCGGCTTCCTCGGGCGCGTCGGCCTGTACGAGATTCTCATGCTCTCGTCCGACGTCAAGCTGGCGATCAGCGAAAACAAGGATATTGCCAAGATTCGCGAGCTCGCTTTCCGTGAAGGCATGAAGCCCCTGCGCATCGCGGGAGCGATGAAAGTCGCCGCCGGGGTGACCACGCTGGGCGAAATCTTCAAGGTTGCGCCGCCGATCGAGCACGCCTGAAAAGGTGCTGGCAGCGCGTCGCGTTCTTCACCTGCCGTTCAGCACGCTCTTCGCGTAGTCGATGCGGCGGAGAAGTTGTGCGCGGGTGGAACTGGATTGCCACGTCGGCTGCGCGTCCTCGCAACGACGAGTCGGTTGGCGTGGGGCTGCCGTGTTTCCACGCAAGCTTCAGCAGCGCAGACGCGAACGCAATGTGCCAGCCGTGCCGCCCTCGCCGCTCGCTCAACCCTTGACGCAGACCACCTGGTGCAGGGTGTGCACGACCTCGACCAGTGAGCGCTGGGCGTGCATCACCGCGTCGATGTCCTTGTAGGCCAGCGGAATCTCGTCGATCACCGCCTTGTCCTTGCGGCATTCGACGTGCGCCGTGGCGCGCTCCTGGTCGGCGACGGTGAATCGCCGCCGCGCCTCGTTGCGGCTCATCACGCGTCCGGCGCCGTGGCTGCACGAGGAGAAGGCTTCCGCGTTGCCGAGGCCACGAACGATGTAGCTGCGTGCGCCCATCGAGCCGGGGATGATTCCCAGCTCGCCCTTGCGCGCCGAGAGCGCACCCTTGCGGGTGACGAAGACCTCGCTGCCGAAGTGCTGCTCGCGCTGGACGTAATTGTGGTGGCAATTCACCGCTTCGGCGTCGACGCTGAACGGCTTGCCGATCACCCGGCGGGCCGCGGCGACGAGCTGGCCCATCATCGCCACGCGGTTGCAGCGCGCATACTCCTGCGCCCAGCCGACCGCTTCCAGGTAATCGGCAAAGTGCCGGCTGCCTTCCTCGAGGTAGGCCAGGTCGCGGTCGGGCAGGTTGGCCAGGTGCTGGCGCATGTCGGCCTGCGCCAGCGCGATGAACGTGCTGCCGATGGCGTTGCCGACGCCGCGCGAACCCGAGTGGAGCATGAACCAGACGCGCTCGGCCTCGTCGAGGCAGACCTCGATGAAATGGTTGCCGGAGCCGAGCGTTCCCAGGTGCTGGTGGTGGTTCGTGTCCTGCAGCCGCGGGTATTTCCCGACGATGCGCCTGAAGCCCGGCAACAGGCCGGCCCACAGGGCGTCGACCGCGGCTGGCGGGAGTCGCGAGCCCTGCCAGCTACCCTCGTCGCGCTTGCCGCGGCCGAGCGTGCGCCCGTGCGGCACCGCGGCTTCGATCGCCGAGCGCAGTCCGCGCAGGCAGTCGGGCAGGTCGGCGGCGTTCAGCGTGCTGCGCGTGGCGATCATGCCGCAGCCGATGTCGACGCCGACCGCCGCCGGAATGATCGCCCCGCGCGTCGGAATGACGCTGCCGATCGTCGATCCCTTGCCGAGATGCACATCGGGCATCACTGCCAGGTGGTGGAAAATGAACGGCAGGCGGGCCGTATTGAGCAGCTGCTCGCGCGCCGCCGCCTCGACCGGAACGCCCTCGGTCCACATCCTGATCGGTCTGCCGTTGGCGACCGCGACCACCTCGGGCATGGCCGTCTCCCTGCCCGCCATCGGTCTCAGCTTGCGACCTACCCGGGCGGTGCGGCGTCTGCGGGGGCTGGCGCGTCACCCCGCTCCCGCTCCCGCTCCCTTGGCAGCAGCAGGCGAAACTTCGATCCGCTGCCGACCTGGCTGCTCGCTTCGATCCTCCCGCCGTGGCGCTGGGCGATGCTGTAGGCCAGCGACAGGCCGAGGCCGGTGCCCTGGCCGATCGGCTTGGTGGTGAAGAAGGGCTCGAAGATGCGCTGCAGGACTTCCGGCGCGATTCCCTTGCCGCTGTCCTCGACCTCGACCCATACCTCGCGCGCGTCGCAGCCGGTGCGCAGGGTGATCGTTCCCCGCTCGTCGATGGCGTGCGCGGCGTTGACCAGCAGGTTGAGAAAGACCTGATTGACCTGCGCCGCGATGCACTCGACTTCGGGAATGCCGGCGTATTCCTTGCGCACCTCGGCCTTGTACTTGATTTCATTGCGAACGATGTTCAGCGTGCTGTCCAGCCCGGCCTCGAGGCTGGCGAGAGCCCATTCGCTGCTGTCCACGCGCGAGAAATCCTTGAGGTCCTGGACGATCCGGCGCACGCGCTGCAGGCCGTCGAGCGATTCGTCGATCAGCGTGCCGACATCCTCGCGCAGGTAGGCGAGGTCGGCGGTGTCCCTGGCGGCGTTGATGGCGTCCATCAGCGCCGGGTGCTCGGCGAGAATCGGGTCGGCTGCCGCGTAGGCGTCGATGACGCGCAGCAGGTCATTGACCTCGTTCCTCAGGCTGCCGAGGTTGGAGTTGACGAAGCCGACCGGGTTGTTGATCTCGTGCGCCACGCCGGCGGCGAGTTGGCCGATGGAGGCCATTTTTTCGGATTGCAGCAACTGGTTCTGCGTTTCCTCGAGCTTGCGGTTCAGCTCCGTCAGGCGCTCGATGGTCGCGTGCAGCTGCAGTTCGCTGGCGTGCTGGTCGGTGACGTCGACGCCGGAACTGAGGGTGCCGGTCACCGCTCCGGAAGCGTCGCGCAGCAGGGCGTTGCTCCACGCCACGAGTCGTATGCGGCCGTCGGCGGTGAGGACGTTGTTTCGATTGTGGCCGGCGATGACGCCGGCCGGCCGGCCGGCCAGCCAGCTGGCGAAACTGCGGCGCAGGGGTTCGCGTTCGGCTTCCGGAACGAAGCGATCGAACCAGTTGCTGCCGACGATTTCGGCCTCGCCCAGGCCGAGCAGGGCGCAGCCTTCGCGGTTGATCAGGCGAACGCGCAGGTCGCAGTCGATGACGACGATCACCGCCAGCGCCACGTCAAGATATTCCTGGGCCTGTTCGAGGGCGTCGCGCAGGGCTGCGTCAGCGTGTTTGCGGTCGCTGATGTCGCGCACGATGCCGCTGTAGAAACGTTCGTCGCGCACGGTGTAGGTGTCGATCGACAGCTCGATGGGAAAGCGCGTGCCGTCGCCGCGCAGGCCTTCCAGTTCGACCGGCCTGCCGAGCACGTGCGCTTTGCCGGTCGCCACATGGCGGGCCAGCCCGCGGGAATGTGCGGCGCGGTAGTCGGGCGGCATCAGCATCTGCACGCTCTCGTTGTGCAGCGCGCCCGCGGGTTGCCGGAAGAGGGTGTAGATCGCCGGGTTGGCCGAGCGAATCAAGCCACGGGCATCGATGGTGATCACGCCGTCGCGCAGGTTCTCGAGGACCAGGCGCAGTTCCTCCTCGCGGCGCGACAGTTCGTCCCGGGTGGTGTTCAGTTGTTCGTTGCGCTGGTGCAGTTCGGCGAGCAGCCGCTGCCTGGCCAGTTCGCCAGCGCGGCGCTCGCCGATGTCGCGAAAAATGACCACCGCGCCGACCGTCTGACCGTCGGCAACGATCGGCGCGCCGGCAAACTCGACCGGAAAACTGCTGCCGTCCTTGCGCCAGAACAGTTCGTCGGCCGAGGTGCAAACCTCCTGGCGAGCGAGTGCGGCGTAGAGCGGGCACTCGGCGCCGGGACAGGGCGTTCCGTCGGCCCGCGTGTGGTGCAGCAGGCGATGCGCTGGCTGGTCGAGCATCTCGGCGGCGTTCCAGCCGAGCAGGCGTTCGGCGGCTTTGTTGATGTAGGTGATGCGGCCGCGGGTGTCGGTGCCGTAAAGGCCCTCGGCCATTGACTGGAGGATCGACGACTGGCGTTGCTGCAGCAAGTCGATTGCCTGGCGATCCGCGAGCAGCTTGTCGGCGGTGCGATCCAGCGCCGCAACGATGCGCCCGAACTCGCCACGATGACTGCCGCCGACACGGGTTTCGAGGTCCCCCCCGGCGACGCGCGTCAGCGCGCCTTCGATGACGTCGAGCCTGTCGATCACATGGCGGAAAAGTCGGCGCGAGAAGAAAAGGAAGCTCGCCAGGCCGACCAGGAGCAGCAGCGTGGTGCCGAGCAGCGCTTTCCGGAAGACGCCCTGCGCCTCGCGGTAGGATACGGCGACGTGGCCTTGCTGCAGAGCGATCAGTTGGCGGGCCGGGGTGACGATCTGCAGGTGTATGGCCCGCCAGTCCTCTTTCAGGAGGAGGGCAATCGCTGGCCTGTCATCTGCGGCGAGAAAGCGGTCAAGCTTGTCCAGCACGGCCGGCAGTTCGGTCATTCCCGCGGCGATGGTGGCGATCAGGTCTCTTTTAGGGGCGTCGACCGATCCGGCCATCGCGTGCAGATAAGCCTGCCAGGCAAGCGGAACCGTTTCCTGGGTGTCGAGCACGTAGAGCTGTGCGCCAGGGACGCCAAAATCGTCGTTGAGCACGCCATACATGCGCACCGGCACGCTGCTGAGCTGTTTGTCGATCTGAATCAGAAGGGCTATCGGCTCGACTTCTTCTTCGAGGACCCGGCGCAAGCCCTCCTGGCCTTGCCAGCTACCCCACATGCCGACGACGGCGACGCCGGCCAGCGTCACGCTGGCGAGCACGATCAGCAGCAGCAGGGTCTGGCGGATGCTGAGATTCACTGCTGCCGCACTTTCGCCCTGTCTCGCTTCGGCATATTCCTGTCCTTTCGCCATCGTTGCCGTCGTGGCCTGCACTCTAGCAGAAAGCCTTCCTGCGGTCATCGCCGATCGTCCCGGCGCCATGACCCGGCTGCGGCGCGTGCGCAATGGCCGTCGGCAGCGGGGCAGTATCCCCGCATTTCGGGATGGTCTTTTTGACGCGCTGGCCTTATCCTACGCCGTTGCGGCAAACACCCGCGCGTCCCGAGAGACGTTCAGGCCATCGTCCCCGGCGGTGCCCTGTTCCGCCGGCGCGAATGTCCCGACCGGGAAGCAACGGCAGAACCATGAGCGAGCCGAGTCCGTCCCCCGCGGCACCTCGTCCCGGACCAGATTCCGGGGGGCGGCTGCGTCGCTCGCTGCCGGAGGCGCGTTTCGTCCGCTACCTCGGCGTCGGCCTGCTGGGGATCAATATTCTCGTCGCTGTCGCAATGGTGTTCGTCTTCGCCGACTCGCGGCGCAGCGCGGAGCAGAAGTTCCGCGCCGAAGCGACGACCGTCGTTCGGCTGATCGGCAAGGATGTCGAGAGCCAGTACGGCAGAATCGACCTCGGCCTGCGCGTCGTCGCCGACGAGTATGGCAGGCAGCTGGCGCATGGCCGGCAGCAGTTGGAGCGCTGGCTGGAGCGCGTCAGCCAACGCCATCCGGCGCTGGGCTTCATCGTGATCAGTGACGCCGACGGCCGGATCGTCGACGCACCTGAGGCCAGTCCCGCGGGCGGCGTCAATATCTCGGATCGCGAGTATTTCATTCGCCTGCGTGACGATCCGCAGCTCGGGCTGGCGATCGCGCCACCGCTGACCGGGCGCATCTCCGGCAAGACCGTGGTGGCGATGGCGCGGCGACTGGGGGCAAGGGAGCAGCCGTTCAGCGGCGTCGCCGTGGCGTCGGTTCCCGTCGACTACCTCAAGGGCATGCTTTCCGGGCTCTTTTCCGAACCGGCGAGCTACGTCGGGTTGCTCGATTCGCAACTGCGCTGGGTCGCGGCGGCTCCCGCCCTGCCGGCCGGGGTACAGGCCGGAACCCCGCTGGCCGGCGGCGCCTTGCGCGAGGCCCTGGCGGGGTTGCCCGTGGGCGCTGTCGTCGTCAAGAGCGACGACGGCAGCGAGCAGCTCGTCGCGTACGCGCGAAATTCGACCTATGGCTTCACCGTGCTCGTCGCTCGGTCGGCCGCGGTCCCGCTCGTCGATTGGTGGCGGAAAGTCGTCGCCGGTGGGGTGGCGATGGCCGTGTTTGCCCTGCTGACGACGCTTCTCGGCTGGTTGCTCGTGCGCAGCTGGAAGCAGCAGTCGGCGATGACGGCGAGTCTGCTCGAACGTGACGAGTGGGTCCGCCAGGCGCAGCGGGTTGGCGGCCTGGCGCTTTTTTCCTACGACCTTTCCAGCCAGCGCTTCGCGGTCAGCGATGCCCTGTACGCCATTACCGGAACCGACGTCGACTACCCGCACACCTGGCCAGGCTGGCTGGCGCTGGTGCACGCGGACGACCGCCAGGCGCTCGATCTCGCTTTTCGCGGCGTCGCGCGCGGTGAGGTCGATGGTCCCGCGCTCGAATACCGGATCGTCCGGCGTGGCGACGGCGAGCTGCGCTGGCTGAGAAGTGTCGCCCATCTGGTCGCCGCGGCGGACGGCGTCAAGCAAACGATCACCGGCGTTGTCCGCGATATCACCGTCCAGAAGCACGACGAGGATGCGCTGCGCAAGAGCGAGCAACGGTTGCGCGCCAGCGAAGCGGATCTGCGGGCTGCCGTCGACCAGGCGGCGGTCGGTATTGCCTTCGTTGCGTGCGACGGGCGCTGGCTGCGGGTCAACGAGCGCCTGTGCGAGCTGGTCGGCTACACGGAGTCGGAACTGCTCGCCATGCGCTTCCAGGACATCACTCACCCGGATGACCTGGCGCGCGACCTGGCCCAGCTCGAGCGGACGCTGCGTCGGGAAATCGACCGCTACACGCTGGAAAAGCGCTACATCCGCAAGGACGGCCGTTGCCTCTGGATCAACCTGAGTGTCTCGCTGATTCGCGATGACGAGGGGACGCCAAAGCACTTCGTTTCGATTGTCGAGGACATCGACGCGCGCAAGAACGCCGAGCAGGATTCCCGCCGCGTGCGTGGCTTGCTGCAGGGTTTCCTCGATCACCTGCCCGGCCTGGCAGCGATCAAGGATCAGCAGCGGCACGTCGTCTTCGCCAACCGCGGTCTGCAGGAGGCACTGAGGCTGGACGACGCCGGCATCCTCGGCCGTGGCAACGGCGAGCTGTATCCCGGCGAACTTGGCGAGACGCTCGACGCCCTCGATCGGCGCGTCCTCGCTGCCGGTGAGACCGAAGTCACGGAGCTGGCCTGCGCTGGACGAGTCTACCAGACGACAAGCTTCATTATCGGGCAGGACGACGGGCCAGCGGTGCTCGGCGCCATTGCGCTCGACGTCACGCGGCGCCACCGGCTCGAACAGCGGACGCGGGCACTGCTCGAGATCAACGAACGCGCCGGCACGCTGGCGGAGAAGGGATTTCTCGCTTACGGACTCGAGGTCGCCGAAAAACTGACCGCCAGCGACATCGGTTTCCTGCATTTCGTGAACGACGATCAGGAGACCATCGAGTTGTCGACGTGGACCGCCGGCGCGCTCAGGGGCTGTGCGGCAATGTTCGACAGCCACTATCCGCTCAGCGAGGCCGGAATCTGGGCCGATTGCTGCCGCCAGAGACGCGCGGTGTGCTTCAACGATTACGGCGAGTACGCGGCCAGGCGCGGCCTGCCCGACGGGCACGCGCCGCTGCAGCGGCTGATCTCGGTACCGGTGATCGAGCAGGGCGCAGTGCGCATGGTCGTCGGCGTCGGCAACAAGATCGCCGCCTACGACGACTTCGACGTCGAGACGGTGCAACTCATCGCCAACGCCGTATGGAGCGTCGTCCAGCGGGCACGGGCAGAGGCCGCGCTGGCGCGTCGCCTCGCCGAAGTGACCGCGCTCAACGGCAAGCTCGAAGACGCTCATCTGCAACTCCTGCAGTCGGAAAAGATGTCGGCGATCGGCCAGCTCGCGGCAGGCGTCGCGCACGAACTGAACAACCCGATCGGTTTTGTCCACTCCAACCTCGGCACCCTCGGCGAATACGTCGAAGAGCTGCTGGCCATCGATGCCGCCTATCGTCGTGTCGAGGAACTGCCCGCGGTAACGGGCAGCAGCGCGCTCGACGAAGTCCGCCGCCTGAAAGCGGCGAGCGATCATGCGTATCTCGTCGAAGACCTGCCGAAATTGATTCACGAGAGCAAGGAAGGCCTCGAACGGGTGCACAAGATCGTCCTCGACCTGCGCGACTTCTCGCGCGTCGGCGAAAGCGAGTGGCAGTGGACCGATATTCAAAAAGGCCTCGAAAGCACGCTCAACATCGTCTGGAACGAGCTCAAGTACAAGGCCGACGTCGAGCGCCGGTACACGCCGCTGCCACCGATCCGCTGCCTCGCCTCGCAGCTCAACCAGGTATTCATGAACCTGCTGGTCAACGCCGCACAGGCGATCGAAACGAGTGGCCGGATCGTCATCCGTACCGGCACTGACGCCGCCTCCGGGGACACTGCCGACGCCGGCGCTGCGGTCTGGGTCGAGATCGAGGACAGCGGGCGCGGCATGGCACCGGAGGTGCAGAAGCGCCTGTTCGAGCCCTTCTACACCACCAAGCCGGTCGGCAAGGGGACCGGGCTTGGCCTGTCGATTTCATTCGCCATCGTTGCCCGGCATCATGGCCGCATCGAATTCCGCTCGGAAGTCGGTCGCGGTACGACTTTCCGCATCACCCTGCCGATCGACGCCAGTCAAGCCGACTCGGCGAACGAGTGATCGGCGGAGGAGGCCGAGCCACACTATGCAGACGAGAGAAAAACCATGGTATTCATGAACTGGAGCAGGCACTTCGTGACCGGCATCGAGATCGTCGACCGCGAGCACCGGGGCCTGGTCGACCTGATCAACGGCGTTGCCCCGCTGCTCGCCAGCAGCGAGCCGGTGTCAGGCGAAGACGTCGAAACCCTGCTCGATGATCTCGACAGGTACGCGCGGACACATTTTCGCGACGAGGAACGGCTGATGAGCGAGGCCGGAATGGACGCCAATGGGATCGAACATCAGGTGCACGCCCATCGCGCCTACGTCGACGAGCTGGCCGCGATGCGCCGCGAGATCGGCGCCAATGGACAACTCGACGGGCGCCTGTTGCTGCGTTTCCTGGCCAACTGGCTGAGCTTTCACATGCTCGCCGACGACCAGCTGATGGCCAGGCAACTGGCGCTGATCGCCAGCGGTCATACGCCCGCGGAAGCGGCGACGCAGGTCCGGGAAGCGAAGGAAGATACGGCACAGGCAGTACTCGCCGACGCGCTGATCGACCTCTACGGCGTCGTCTCGGCGCGCAACCGCGCGCTGCTGCAGAGCAACGAGCAGCTGCAGGCCGCGCGCAACGCACTGGCCGATCTCAACACCCGTCTCGAAGAGCAGATCGAACAGAGAACGCGGGAGCTCTCGCAAACCAACGCCGAGCTGCTGCGCGAGCAGGCCGAACTGCATCAGGCGATGGAAGCCGTCGAGCGCACGCAGAGCCAGTTGCTGCAGTCCGAGAAAATGGCCGCCGTCGGCCAGCTTGCCGCCGGCGTCGCGCACGAGATCAACAACCCGATCGGTTTCGTCAGTTCCAATCTTGGTTCCTTGCGGGCTTACGTCGATCGCCTGCTCGAAGTCGTCGACCTGGCCGCAGCGGCGGTTGCCAGGCTGCCTGCCGATGATCCGGCAAGGCTGGCTGTCGAAGAGGCCTGGCAGGCGGCGGAAGTCGACTTCATGCGCGAGGACATTCCGGCGCTGATCGGCGAGTCGGCGGAAGGGCTGGCGCGGGTGCGCAAGATCGTCGCCGACCTGAAGGATTTCTCGCACGTCGATGAAGGCGTGTGGCAGGATGCCGACATCAACGGCGGTCTGGAGAGCACCTTGAACGTGATCTGGAACGAGCTCAAGTACAAGGCCAAGGTGGTGCGTGACCTGGGCGATCTGCCGGCAGTGCGCTGTATCCCGGCGCAGCTCAACCAGGTGTTCATGAACCTGCTGGTCAATGCCGGGCAGGCGATCGAAGGCGCCGGCACGATCACCCTGCGCAGCGGTTACGAGGACAGGCACGTCTGGGTCGAGATCGAGGACAGCGGTGGCGGCATGCCGCCCGAGGTCCAGAAAAGGATCTTCGAGCCCTTCTTCACCACCAAGCCGGTCGGGCAGGGGACCGGACTCGGTTTGCCGATCTCCTGGGAGATCATCCAGCGCCACGAGGGAACGATCAGCGTCGACAGCGAGCCGGGGCGGGGGACCTGCTTTCGCATCCGCCTGCCGGTGGCCGGAGCGCAGCCCGGCGCGGAGGCGACGTCTTGATTGGCGCCGCGCCGCAGGAGTCGATCTACGATGCGCTCGGTTTGATCGTCATCCGCGTCGACACGCAACTTCGCGTCTGGTACGTCAACACCTTTGGCCTGCGTCTGCTCGGTTACAGCCGCCTGGGGCAGGTTTTCCGCCGGCCGTTGGGCGAGCTCCTCGGCGCTGATTCGCTGCGCGCACCGGAGCTGCTGGCCGAGCTCCGTGACCTCGCTGCGCACAGTGGCGTTCGCCAGCTGGAGACGCCGCTGACGGCCGGCGACGGGCGGCGCCTGTGGATCTCGTGGTCGATCGAGCAACGCGCCGGTAGCGACACCGTCCTGGCGCCGATCTTTCTCATCGGCACCGACGTCACGCGGGTGCACGCGAGCCTGGAGTCGGCGCTGCTCTTTCGCGATATCGCGCAGAACACGCCGCTGTCGGTGATCATCACCGACGCCGCGCGGACCATCCTTTTCGCCAATGCGGCGGCGCTGGCGATGACCGGCTACGCCGCCGAGGACGTCATTGGGCGCAAGCCGCAGATGTTTCGCTCCGGGCTGACGCCGGAGTCCACGTACAAGGAAATGTGGGCAACCCTCGGCGGCGGCAGCAGCTGGAGCGGCGAGTTGATCAATCAGCGCAAGGACGGCGAGGTGTTTGCCGAGCGGATAACGATCTCGCCGATTACCGATCAGGAAGGGCAGGTCAGCTTCTACTTCGCCATCGGTGAGGACTCCACGCAGCAACGCGCTTTGGAAAAGCGGCTGGAGGCGTTCACCAGTACCGACGCCCTGACCGGGCTGCGCAACCGCGTCGGCTTTCTTGCCGAACTGACCCGGCTGGTGACGCATATTGCCGACGACAATACGGGAATCGCCGTCGTGCATATCGACATCGACAACTTCGACAGCGTGAACCGCCTGCTCGGCCACGAACAGGGCGACCGCCTGCTCATCGATATCGGGCAGCGGCTCGCCGATGCCGTGCGCGAGGCCGACGTCGTCGCCCGCCTGGGCAGCGACGAGTTTGGCCTCTTGCTGATCGTTCCGGACATCGCCGCGGGGGACGACTACGAGGAGATCTCGCGCCGCCTGCAGGCGGCGCTGCGACCCACTTTCCACAGTGGCGAGCGCACGATAGACGTCACCCCGTCAATTGGCTTCGCCTGTTTTCCGGTCGACGGCGAAGATCCGGGCGACTTGCTGGCCCGCGCCAGCAGTGCAACGCAAAAAGCCAAGCGCGACGGCGGCGACGGCGTGGCGCGCTTCGATCGCCTGCTGCATGCGGAGGATGGGCAACGCCGTGAATTGCTCGGCGAGCTGCGCCGCGTCGTCGAAAACCGCCAACTGCTGCTGCATTACCAGCCGCAGCTGAGCCTGCACACCGGTGCGCTGGTCGGCGTCGAGGCGCTGCTGCGCTGGCAGCATCCCGAGAAGGGAATGATCCCGCCTGGCCTGTTCATTCCCTGGGCCGAAGAGAGCGGCCTGATCATCGCCATCGGCGAATGGGTTGTTGGCGAGGCCTGCCGCCAGGCGCGCGCCTGGCTCGACGCCGGCTTCCCGCCACTCAAGGTGGCGGTCAACCTCTCGGCGCGCCATTTCCGCATGGCCAATCTCTGCCAGAGCGTCGGCGATGCGCTCGCCAAGCACCACGTCGACCCGCGCACGCTCGAACTCGAGATCACCGAGGGGGCGATGATGCACGACGTCGTGATGTCGGCGCGGACCAGCGAGCGGCTCAAGGAAATCGGCGTGCGCCTGTCGCTCGACGACTTCGGCACCGGCTATTCGTCGCTCGCCTACCTGTCACGTTTTCCGATCGACGTCGTCAAGATCGATCAGTCTTTCGTCAGCGACATCATCAGCAATCCGGCCAACGCCGCGATCACCCAGGCGATCATCGCCATGTCGCACAAGCTGGGCAAGATCACGCTCGCCGAAGGCGTTGAAAGCGAGGAGCAGATGCAGTATCTGCGGCGCAACGATTGCGACGAGATGCAGGGCTATTTCTTCTCGCGACCGCTGCCCGCCGACCAGCTCGCCGCGCTGCGCAGCGCCGGCAAGCGCCTGGCCCTCGCGAGTGGCAGGGACGACGCGCCGCCGACCGTGCTGCTGGTCGACGACGAGCCGAGCATTCTTTCGGCGCTCAACCGCCTGCTCCGCCGCGAGGGCTATCGGGTGCTGCTTGCCGACAGTGCCAGCACCGCCTTCGCCGTCCTGGCGCGCGAGCCCGTCGCGGTGATCGTCTCCGACCAGCGCATGCCGGTGATGACCGGTACCGAGCTTCTCGCCCGCGTCAAGACGCTCTATCCCCGTACCGTGCGCCTGGTTCTCTCCGGTTACTCCGAAATCACCGCCGTGACCGACGCCATCAACAAGGGCTCGATCCACAAGTACCTCAGCAAACCGTGGGACGACGAGCACCTGAAGAGCGAGATTCGCGACGCTTTCCGCACCTGGAAGGAACGCTTTGGCAAGGAGCACGACTGATCGTCGATGCGCCACCCGACGTCCTGCACGCCTTGTCCGACGGCGAGCGTCGCTTGCGGCGCTTCAGCCGACGCGCCGCAAGGCTTGCCAGCGCCGAACGCAGCTGCTCTAATGCGCTCCCGATAAGGAAACCGTGATGTGTTCGTCGCCCTGAGCCGCTTCACCGTCGCCAACGGCATGCACGACGCCGTGCGCCAAGCTTTTCTCGCGCGTCCACACCTATCCGTCGCCTGGAGCGGATCGCCGAGTGAGTTGGCCATGCGCCAAGCAGCGCCGACCGGGAGCGTGAGATGACTACCCCCCCCAGTGGCTATCAGACCGACGAAGAAACGATCGAGCGCTTCCTCGCCCTGCGCGGCGAAGCGATCGCGCATGCGACTGCCGCCAGCCAGGCGGCCTGGCCGGAGTTGTTTGCCCGGCGCGGGCCGCAGGCCTTGGCAGCTTGCGCCGAAGACATCGCTTACCACCTTGACTTCCTGCATCCGTCGCTGGCCAGCGGCGATCTGTCGCCGTTCTTGGCCTATCTCGGCTGGCTGGCGCAGGTTCTCTCGTCGCGCGGTGTGCCGTGCGATTCGCTGCCGCGCTCGCTCGACGACCTCGGCGAGTTCTTCGCCAAGCGGCTGGGAGCTGCTGCCAGGCCGGTGCTTGCGGCGCTGACTGCTGGCCGGGAGGCTCTGGCCGGCGGCCTTCCGCCGCCCTCCTACGATCGCCCCTGCCCCGTGCCGTGGGAAGAAGCCGAGGCCTTCGGGAATGCCATGCTCGCGGGCCAGAGACGCGAGGCGTCGGCGCTGTTCAATCAGGCGCTCGACCGTGAAGCTTCGCTGGCCGATGCTGAAATCCATGTCGTCCAGCCGGCGCTCTACGAGGTCGGTCGACGCTGGCAGCAGAACCGCGTTTCCGTGGCCCAGGAGCACCTTGCCACGGCCATGGCGCAAAGCCTGATGGCGCAGGGCTTCGGGCGCGCCGTGGCGGCAGCCGACAACGGTCGCAAGGCGCTCCTGGCGTGTCCGGCCGGCAACCGCCACAGCGTTGGCCTGCGGATGGTGGCCGACGCCTTCGAGCTGGCCGGGTGGACGGTGCATTATCTCGGCGCCGACGTTCCGCAAGCGGCCCTGATCGACCAGGTAAAGCGGCTGCGACCCGATCTGGTCGGGCTTTCGGCGTCGCTGCCGCAGCAACTGCGCAGCCTGCGCGAAACGGTCGCCGCGCTGCGCGCGGGTCGTGCCGACCGTTGTCCGCGGATCGTCGTCGGCGGGCTGGTTTTCAACCAGTTTCCACTCCTGGCGCAGAGCTTTGCCGGCGAACTCCTGGGCGCCGACGCGGTGAGTGCTGCGGCGGCCGCCAGTGCGCTCGTGAGCGGCTAGCGCAGTCCATGCACCAGTCTTTGCTACAGTCGCTGCGATCCGTCGCCTTGGCAGACATCAGTCTGGCGGGACGGGTGATCTCTGCCAACGACGGTTTCTACGCCGTGCTGCAACTCGCGCCCGGCAGCGTCGTCGACAATGTGGCCCCGTACATCAGTAACCCGAGCTTTGCGGAACTGGCCGCAGGCGCGCAGCGGGCGACGCCCGGGCAAGTGGTGCATCAGGGCCTGATCACCTTTCTTGGCGAACTCGGCGAGCCGCGCTCGCTGCTGGCGAAGGTCTGTCGGCGCGGTGATCACCTGGCCATGATCGCCGAGCACGACGTGCGCGAGAACGAAAACCTGCTCGCGGCGGTGATGGACCTCAACGACGAGCTGGCCGAGCAGCAGCGCGCGCTGGCGCGGGCGAATCGCCAGCTGACCGCCGAAAAGGCCGAGCAGCAGCGCCTGCTGCAGGAATTGGCGGCGGCGCAGGCGCATCTCGTTCAGTCGGCGCAGCTGGTGTCCGTGGGGCAGCTCGCGGCCGGTGTCGCGCACGAGATCAACAATCCGATCAGCTTTGTGCGCGCCAACGTGGCGACTCTCGGAGGCTATGTGCAGGACCTGCTGGCGATCATCGATGCCTACGCGGCGGGCGAGGCCCTGCTCGCCCGGGATTCCTCGCTGCTGGCGAGAATCCACGCGCTGCGCGAGCGTTGCGATCTTGACTTCGTGCGCGACGATGCCCCGGCCGTGGTGGCCGACTCCGCCGCAGGCATCGCGCGTGTTGCGCGCATCGTCAGCGACCTGAAGGATTTTGCGCGCATCGACGAGTCGGAATGGCAGGTCGCCGATCTGCACGCCGGCCTCGAAAGCACGCTCAATGTCGCCAGCCACGAACTGCGGCAAAGCGCTGAAGTCGTGCGCCAGTACGGCGACCTGCCGGCGCTTCATTGCTGTCCCGGTCAGCTCAACCACGTGTTCATGAACCTGCTGGTCAATGCCATCCAGTCGCTGGACGAGAGCGGGAACGGAGCGGGGCGGATCTTCCTGCGCACTGGCCGGCAGGGGGATCAAGGCTGGATCGAAATCGAGGACAATGGCCGTGGTATCGCGCCGGAAAACCTGGCGCGCATTTTCGAGCCGTTCTACACCACCCGCGCAATCGGCCGCGGCACCGGGCTCGGCCTGTCGTCGGCGTGGGGAATCGTCCGCATGCACGGCGGACGCATCGACGTGCGTAGTGAACTCGGCAAGGGCAGTGCCTTCCGCATCTGGCTGCCGCTCGCGCGAACGACGAACGAGTAGCGGCGCTGGCGGCGGCTGCAATGACGGCGTCCGGCGGGCTGCCCGCCCGTCACTTCAGCCGCCGCGCACTTCTTCCATGGCCAGCAGGATCAGCGCTGATTCACCCGCCATGCGGCGGGCATTGAGCATCATCTTGCGCCGGCCAACGTTGGGCAGCTCGCAGTCCACGGCAAATCCGTCGACGGTCTGGTCGCGTGGGAGGATGCTTTCGAGCAGTTCGCGCAGGGCGACGATGTCCCACTGCCCGTTGCCGAGATCGTATAGCTGCCGCCCGACCGTCTCCTCCGGGCTGACCTGGAAGCGCTGGTAGAACGAGCGGCTGGCGGAGATCACCTGCAAGTGGCCGTCGAGGACGAGCAGGGGTTCGCGCACCGCGTCGACGATGCTTTCGGCGAACCGTCGTGCGGCCTCGCTTGCCGACTGGGCGGCGAGGAGGGCGCTGATGTCGGTAAAGGTGATCACCACGCCATCCAGCTGGTCGTCGAGTCGGCGGTACTGCTTCAGGCGCGCCTGATAGCAGAGGCCGCTGCGCGTGCGCACCTCGCGCTCGCGCGCCTGGCCGGAGTCGAGCACCGCCCGCGCGTCGGCGAGCAGGTCGTCGTCGACGATGTTGGCGCGGATGTCGGCCAGCGGGCGGCCGACATCGCTGCCGATCAGGCGATAGAGATCCGCAGCCGCCGGGGTGAAGCGGCGGACGAGCAACTGCGCGTCGAGAAAGATGATGCCGCCGCTGACGTTGTCGAGCAGGTTCCTGAGGTCGTTCTGGGTATCGCCGAGTTGGTCGATATTGGCCTGCAATTCGGTATTGAGCGTCACCAGCTCTTCATTGACCGACTGCAGTTCTTCCTTGGAGGTCTCGAGTTCCTCGACGGTCGACTGCAACTCCTCGTTGGTCGACTGCAGCTCCTCGTTGGTCGACATCAGCTCCTCGTTGGAGATCTGCTGCTTCTCGATCGTCGATTGCAGGCTCTCCCAGGTATCCGCCAGGTCGCGTTCGAGTTCGACGACGCGCTGCGCGGCGCCCGCTTCCCCGACCTCGCCGGTCTCGCCGGTGGTGCCGTCGACGGCCGGCGTGGCGAGCGGCAGCGCCCGGTCGACGTCCTGGAAACTGACCAGCAGCCGCTGTCGATTGCTGTCCGGGCTGGGCAGGGGGCGTACGCTCAGGGCGACGGTCTGGAACCCGCCGTCCACGCGCAGCAATACTTCGCGCGCGCTGGTCTGGGCACCTTTCTCGGCCGCATGGAGCAGCGCCGCGCGCAGTTCGAGTTGCAGGCCGTCGACGGCCATGTCGACGACGTTGAGCGTTCCTTCGCCCGGTGCCGGGAGCAGATACCTGCCGGTCTCGCCATGGACGAAGAGGATGTTGCCCGTGCCGTCGGTGACCACCGACGGTGGGGCGAAGGCGTTGAGCAGGGCCCGCCGCGCGATCTGCTCGATGTTGGTCGCCGTCGCGGCGATCGGCATCGCTTCGCAGTTTCTGTCGGCATTCGCTCTTGGCCAGGCGAGGCCGCTGACCATCAAGGCGCGGGTCGACGCGGCGCTGGCAATCGACCGGTAGATTTTCCACTTGTGGTTCAGCGGCTGGAACAGCTCGGCGTGATCGGCGATGGTCTCGGCCGGCGACAGGAAGAGAACGCCACCCGGCTTGAGCGCGTAATGCAGCGTCGGGACGAGCCGGTTCTGCAGCTCGGGTTCGAGGTAGATCATCACATTGCGGCAGCAGATCAGGTCGAGTCGGGTGAAGGGCGGATCCTTGATCACGTTCTGGACGGCGAACACCAGCATCTCGCGAATCTCCTTCCGCACCCGGTAGGCGGCGTCTTCGCGGACGAAAAAGCGTTGCAGACGTTCCGGGCTGAGGTCGGCGGCGATGTTCGGCGGATAGAAGCCGCTGCGGGCGACGGTAATGGCTTCCTGGTCCAGGTCGGTGCTGTAGATCTGGACGCGGAACGTCTGCTGCAGGCGGTCCATGACTTCGCGCAGCAGAATGGCGACCGAGTAGGCCTCTTCACCGGTCGAGCAGCCGGCGATCCAGACGCGAAACACATAATCGTCGGGCTTGCCGGCGAGCAGCTTGGGAACGATCTCGTTGCCCAGCGCAGCGAAGGCCTCGGGGTCGCGAAAGAAGCTGGTGACATTGATCAGCAGGTCCCTGAACAGGGCCTGGACCTCGGCCGGATGCGCGGCGAGGTAGGCGCCGTAGGCGTCGATGTCGCGCAGCGCGTGCTGGACCATCCGGCGCGCGATGCGCCGGCCGATGGTGCCCTTCTTGTAGAGCGAGAAATCGTGACCGGTGGCATTGCGCAGCACGCGCAGCACTTCGCTGTGGTCGGCTGCGCCCGCCGCCGTTGGCGCAGCCGCCACGCCGTGCTCGGCGAGCGCGTGGGTCCCGGCGAGGAGCAGCGTCGGCATGTCTTCGACGGTCACGACATGGCCGGCGTAGCCGCTGCGCAGCGCGCTTTCCGGCATCCCGGAATACTTGGCCGAGGCGGGCTCCTGGACCAGGGTGATGCCTCCCGCGCCGTGGATGGCGCGCAGCCCCAGCGTGCCGTCGCTGCCGGTACCGGAAAGAACGATGCCCACGGCGTTGTGCTTACACGCCTCGGCGAGGCTGCGCAGGAAGCTGTCGATCGGCATCCGCCGGCCGCGCGGCAACTCGGGTAGCGAGAGCTGCAGTTTGCCGTCGCGGAGGGTCATCTCGCGGTTGGGCGGGATGACATAGACCGTGTTCGCGACGACGCTCAGTTGATCCTCGGCTTCGCGGACCGGCATGGCCGTCGAATGTTGCAGGATCTCGCCGAGGATGCTCTCGTGGCCGGGGTCGAGATGCGGCACGAGAACGAAGGCCATTCCCGTATCCGGCGGCAGGTGGCGAAAGAATATCTCGAAGGCTTCGAGCCCGCCGGCGGAGGCGCCGATGCCGACGATGGTCAGCGCCGGCGAAGAACTTTCGTCGGCGGCAGGGAGGGGCACAGCGGCGCCCGTTTCCGATTTTCGTTGCTCGCTGTTTGTCTTGTCTGTCATAGCTACCTGTTGGCCGTGCTCCGGAGTGCTTGTTGTCGCCGCGGGGCAGGACGGCAGCCTACAGTTGTATCACGTAGGGCGCGTCCGCGGTTGGATTGAGTTCGGCTCGATACGACAGCTCGGCCTGCCGTTGCGGCGAAGCCCACGGCCGAGTCGTCTTGCTGGCGTAGTTGAAGCACAGCGTCGGCGGTTGATGCGGCGAGCGGGCGATGATCCGTTGCATCGCTTCGGCGTCGGGGTGGCGGAAGCGGCTGCCGTTGGTGCTGACGAGAAAGCGCGGGCTGTCGATCAGCGCCAGCAGTTCGTCGCTGACGTTGCCGGCGCTGCCGTGGTGGGCGACTTTCACGGCGTCGACCTTGAGGATCGCCTGGCCACGCTGTTGCAGCAGGCGTTTGAGCGAGGCGGTGATCACCTGGTGGTAGGCGTCGGCGAGAAAGAGACAGGACCTGCCGGCGAACTCGGCCAGGAAGGCGATCGAACTGCCGTTGGCCGCCGAGCTGTCGACCTTCAGCTGCCGTTCGAGCAGCGTGTCGAGTTCGGGGGTGGTGCCGAGCAGGCCCTGCCCGGGCAGGTAGGCCTTGCGCTGCGCGAGGCGTTGCCAGGCGGCGTCGAGGTCGCCGGGGGTGACGTCGGCGCCGAGGTCCTTTTCCCACGCCTTGCGCATCTCGGCCAGCGTTGCCGGTGTCGGCGACAGCAGCGTCAGCTTCATGCCTCCGGCCAGCGTGCGTTCGGGCAGCGCTCCGTCGTCGGGGACGACCACCGCCTGCCCGGAAAACGCGCCGTTCCATTGCCCTTCCTCGAAGCGGCGGACGATCAGCGCGCTGAGAAACTCGCCCTGCTTGCCTCCCAGCACGCGTCCGCCGGAGGTGAGATGGCTCCAGCCGTTGAACCACAGGTCGATGACCCGCATCGGCAGCGGCTGGTTGGCGAGCAGGCGAACGATGCCCTCGACGTGATCGGTATCGACGTGGCTCATGACCACCAGTTCGAAACGCCGGTCGCCGGCGGGGAGCGCGTCCAGGCGTGCCGCGAGATGCCGGTAGGTGGCAATCGGGCCACCGTCGATGAGCAGGCGGCGCGTGCGGATGCTGTCGCCGTATTCGACGAACAGGCAGTCGCCGTGCAGTGCGGGCAACATTTCGATGCGCAGGAAGGCGCCGTCGTTGCTGGTCGGGGTCATCATCGTCGATCTCCAGTCAAAGGCGCCAGTCGGCGTCGCCGAAAGCGACGACGCACAGGGCCATCGGCAGGCTTTCGCGCAGTGCCTGCCGTTTCGCTTCGCGCAGCGCTTCGCCGAGGCAGGGAACGGCGTCCGGCTGGCGCGGCGCGCCGGATTGCTCGTCGGCAGTCGATTGGCGGTGGATGGCGAGCAGCACTTCGAGCAGCTTCTCGCCGACCCGCACGGCGTGCGGGCCGAACACCGTGGCGATGGTCGAGACGATCACCGCGGCGCCCGCCTGGCGGAAATAGCGGATGTGGTTGGCGTACTGCTGCGCGCTGCTGGCGGTGTCGCAGCCGAGCAGCAGCAGCAAGGGGTAGGCGCCGTCGACATGCACGTATTCGCGTGGCAGGCGCAGCGTCTTGAAGGCCACCCCGCCGATTTCCAGCGCGATGTCCTGGCGTTCGCCGGTGTTGTGCGGGAAGGCGACGAGCAGGCTCGGGTGGCTGCCGCTGACCGCCTGTTTCCATTCGTCCCAGTTGCCGGCGACGTGCACCGTTTCCGGCAGCTGCTCGCGCAAGGCGGCGAGCAGTGGCGCCACGTCGCTCGCCTTGACCTCCTGGCTGTAGCCGACCAGCGCCCCCTGGTCGAGCTGCAGGCGTACGCGCGTGCCGACCGGCTCGGCCTGGACGATCACTTCGGCCTGGTCGGGGACGTCGATCGCCGGGTTGTAGACGTGTCGTTCGATGACCTTGCGCAGGCCCCAGAAACCCATCGGACAGACGTGTCGACGCGGCTCCTGCTGGCCGGCGCAGCCCTGCGTACAGGCGCCGTCGGCGAGCGCCTGCAGGGCGTTCGGACAGAAGTCGACGCCCGCATCGTCGTCGGGCGGCAGGTACTGGTAGATGAACTCGAAGGGAACGACGGCGTCGGCGCGCGTGCTGACCAGCTGGATGTGCGTCGCTTCGTCGACGTCCATGCCTGCGCGCTGCAGCGGCTGCAGGTTGTCGATCACCAGGCTCGAGTAGAGGTCGGCGCCGAGGCGAGCGAGCTTGACGAAGAGCTTGCGGTTGTCGCCACTGGTCAGCCCCTCGCTGTAGTCGGCGACGCTGTGCGCGACGTCGGAGAGCAGCTGGTTGATGCTCGCGATCGGCTCTTCGATACCGCTCAGATCCTTGGCCCAGGCACGCTTGCCGGCGACGCCGGTGAGCAGCGGCCGCTGCTCATTGCTGTGGTTGAGGATGAAAGCGGCGTCGAAACGCCGTCGCGCGCCGAGTTCGCCCCAATGCTGGCGCACGCGCGCTTCGACCTGCTGCCTGATCGCTTCCCCGGCGCTACCGGCGGCGAGGGCTTCGTCGGCGGCGGCGACGCGGGCGTGGATGAGCACCGTCTGCAGCACGCGGCCGCGGTGCAGGACGCTGACCCGCCCTGCGAAAGCGGCGCGGCGGCGCGGGGTGAACACGAACTCTGCGACGCTGCTCGGCCCGAACCGCGGCAGGATGAGCTCGCCGAGCAGCGGTGCGTCGAGTTGCGTCGGCTCGTGAAAGACCACCTGCAGTCGATGCGGCTGCTCGCTGCGCGGCAGTTCGTGCGCCGGAAACGCTTCCGGCGCCGATTGCCACGCTTCGTCCGGCGGCCCGATGCGCAGGCGCAGCAGGATCGGTACGCCGACCTGCAGGCGTTGCCGTTCCTCGACCAGCTGCGCATCGTGCCGGCGCCAGAAGCGGTGCTGGATGAAGCGCAGCTCGGGCTGTTCGCCGGCGTCTTCGCCCTCCCGCCCGCGCAACTCGCTGGCCACTTCGGTCAGCGACGACGCTTCGTCGGACTCATGGTCGTAGCCGTAGTCGCGGCTCGCCTCGTCCATGCGCCGGGCCAGCAGGGCCGGGGAGACGCTGCGCGCGGACGGCAGCACGCCCCCCACGCGCCCGCTGCCTTGACCGCGTGCACGGCCCCGATCACCTCCGGCCGCGCGGGTGGCGCCGCGCGTCGGCGGCGCGGCGACCTGATCGGGATCGCCGACCAGCCGCCACAGCGAGCGTTCGCTGAGCGCCAGTTCGGCGTCGTCGGGCAAGGCGCGCAGGCGGGCGGTCAGCGTGGCGACCGAATGCGACAGGGCGCTGATGCGCAGCAGGTCGCCGCCGAGGAACGCGGTCACGCGCTGGCCGAAGCAGTGCGCCAGGGCGACGTCCAGCGGCGTGTCGTGGCTCAGCGCGTCGGCGAAGCCCTGCAGCGTCGGCAGGGCGGCGTCGCTGTTGGCGTCGGCGCGCGGCGCGATGCAGACCACGCCTTCGGCCGACAGCTCTGCGGCGACGACGCGCAGCAGCGCTTCGAGCGCGTCGCCGACGGCGTCGATTCCCCCGAGGACGAGCACCAGCGCCGCCCGGCTCGGCGAACGGCGGTGCAGCAGGCGGGCGGCGGTGTGCCGCAGCGAGCCGCTGAAAACGAGCACTTCCAGGCGCGGCGTGGCGCGGCCGGCGACGCTGAAGCGATAAGGCCAGCCCGGCTGCGGCGGCGCCGGAATCTCGGCAAACGAACCGGCCAGGCGATCGTCGGGCAGAACGGCGATGCGGAAGGGAAGTTGCCAATCGACGCGTCCGTCGGCCGCGAAGGCGTCGGCGACGAAGACGCTCGCGGCGGCGACCGCCGGCTGCTGCAGGGCGTGCACCATCGGCAGCAGCGTCTTCCAGCCCTGCGCCCGGCTGCGTACGGCGAGACGAGGCCCGGCGGACACTTGGTCCACAAGGGACGACCAGGCCGCGGCCAGCACGCTCGCCGTCGGCAGGGTGGCGAGCGCCGCGGGGGGCGGCGCCTGCCAGTCCAACGGGGCGCGGCTGCGCTGCCGGCCACGCGCGTCGTCGTCGCGCGCCTGCTGCTCGCCGGCAGCGGCAAGGAGATCGACGATACTGGCGGCGCTGGCCGCAGGCGCGCGCTCGCTGCCGGCTGGCGCGGCAAGCGGCTCTCCCGGGCGGGCCGCGGTCCAGACGCCGGCGGCGGCCAGCGCCTGCGCGAAGCCGGCGTCGTCGAGGTCGAGACTCCAGGCGGCGAGATATTGGCGATCGATCATCGTCGCTTCCTCAGCAGAGCGGCCAGGCGCCGACCGGCCAGCCCTGCGGCGCGCCGAGCGGCAGGTCGGTGCGCGTGCGCAGGGCACTGTCGGCCAGCGCGTAGCCCCAGTTGATCAATTGCCCCTGCTCCTGCGCGGTGAACGCCTTGAGGCGGGTCGGGATGTCCTGCAGCGCGGCGCTGACCGCGTTGTCGCTGGTCAGTGGGTCGTCATCCTCGTAGTCGTCGATCGCCGTGCCGATTCCCCAGTACGCGCCTTGCCGACGCCCGCTCTCGAAATCGCCGATCAGCGCGCGCTTGCGCAGCGCGCGGGTCTGGTCGATGAGGATGTCGCGTACCCGGCCGAGCTGCAGGAGGTCGTCCTCGAACGGCGATTCGTCGATCGCGAAGGGTGCTCCGGCGTCGCTGACGAGAACGATATCGACGTTGTCGAGCAGGGCTTCGAGACCCATGTTGTCGTAGATGCCGCCGTCGGCGAGGACGATCCGGCGGCGCAGGCTGTAGAGGTTCGCCAGCTCGCGCTGGGGCCTCTCCCAGGCGCCGGGTTCGGTCTTCAGTACCAGCGGCGAGAAAATCGGCGGGAAAGCGCTGGACGCGGCGACCGCCTCGGCGAGAGGGACGTCGGAGGTGTACGAAATGCCCAGGACGTAGTCGGCGATGTAGTCCTGACGGAAACGGAAGCTGCGCCCGGTCTGCATGTTCGTGGCGTAGAAGATGAAGCGCGGCGCGTGATCGTCCGCGGGCGTGGCGATCTGGCGCAGCAGGGTTTCGCCGAACAGGTCGCTGGCGTAGCGCCGGGCGAGAAAGTCGCCGGAAGTCACGAACGGCGTCAGGTGGCCGAGCAGGGCGGTGCGCACGTCGATGGTCTGATTGCAGAACTCGCGCACCGGTTGTGCGACGACTTCCTCGAAGTTGCTCGCCTGACCGTCGACGAAGTTGAGCTGCCGCCAGCGGTGGGCCAGCACGCCGGCCAGAATCGAGCCGCCGGAAACGCTGGTAATGCGCGTCAGGCGGCGCAGCAGCCCGCCCTCGTTGAGCCGCCAGAGGCTGCCCAGACCGAAAAGCGTCGCCCGGAACCCGCCGCCGGACAAGGCCAGACCGATACTCGGCTGTTGCTCGGTGTTCATCGGAGTCCTCCTGGAGAGTGCCGCAAGCGCCGGTCGAGGTGCTTCGGAGCAGCGTTCGTCGGCCTGTTTCAGTGGCGCCCGGCAGCGTGCCGCTCCCACTGAAGGATAGGAAATTTCCTGTTATATGGTGAGAGTATCCCCGTTCCCGGCAAGTGTGGTCAAACTTGGGCGCTGCGCGCCAGGCGGCGCAGCGCCCCTGAGCGCAGCATGAAACCCGCGCGGTGGCTGGATTTCGCCGGCTCGATTCTGCTGCCCTCGCTGCCCTCGCTGCCCTCGCCGCCAATTCCGGGCAACCCGTCCCCAGCCGCCGTCATTGCGAGGAGGCGAAGCCGACGCGGCAATCCAGTTCCATTGTCTGACCACTGGCGCGCCACGCCTTGCCCGGGGTCGATTCCCGTCTACTGAACCTCGACGTGGTACAGGCCCCAGGGGCAGAGCGCAAAGCGCTCGCTGGCGGGTTTCGACGCCATTTCCGGAAAGGCGTCGGGCTCGTACACAGCCCACAGCGGCCCGAGCCCGCCGAGGGGGATGGGCTGTCCATCGAGATGGGTGGCGACAATGAAGCGGAAGCGGTCGACCTCGGCAAGCGGCACGAGCGCGGTATAGCCGTCGATCGCGCGCAGGAGCAGCCGGGTCGTTTCGTTCGTCTGCGCACCGGCCGCGCGAAGTACCCTGCTCAGCAAGGGGCCCGTGAGCCGATGCTGGCGATTGTCGTATTCAAGGGTGGGAGCGATGGCCGTTGCTGGCAGCGCGCTCAGCGCGGCAAAGTCGAAGCTGTAGGCGCGCGTGAATTCGACGCCCTGTTTCTTCATCAGCTGATCCAGCGCAGGGTCAAGAGGCCCCCGGTTGCCGGCAGCGATATGGCCGCTCACGGTGAGCAGCGCCGGGCCGCGCGAGTTGACCGGGTCCCGCGACGCTTGTGCCAGTACGGGCACGGCCGCACCGCACAGCGCGAAACCGGCAAGCAGGTGTCTTCTCTTCAAGTGTTTCCTCCTCGACGAATGCCGGCCGGGAAGGTTCCGGCCATGCACAGCATAGACCAGGCTCGGCGGCAGCGGGGAACGGGGTCCTGGAGAGCAGCGGGGGCGCCGGCTCGATCGGCGCCTCGGCGGCGACGGCGGAAGGGTCGCCCGCAGGATGGCGGCGGCGCGATGGCGAGGTTTGTTATTGCCTTCGCGCTTGCTAGACTGAGGGCCGCAGTTCGCAGTTCGCAGTTCACAGTTCACAGTTCGCCATCAATCAGCAACGATCAATCGACAGGAGGCAGTCATGAGCAAGCGCGCGCTTTGTATGGGGATCAACAACTACCCCGGTACGCACATGGATCTGAATGGTTGCGTGAACGACGCCAACGACTGGGCTGCCGAACTGGCCGGGCGCGGCTTTGCGGTGAGCAAGCTGCTTGACCAGCAGGCGACCAAGGCGGCCATGGTCCACGACATTCAAGCGCTGATCGCCGGTGGCGTCAGCGGCGACGTGCTGGTGATCACTTATTCCGGCCACGGGACCTACGTGCCGGACACCAACGGCGACGAGATCGACGGTCTCGACGAGGCGCTCTGCCCCTACGACATTCAGACCGGTGGCGGGCCGCTGATCGACGACGAGATCAACACCCTGTTCTCGGCGCGCAAGGCGGGCGTGCGCTTGCTGCTGATTTCCGACAGCTGTCACTCGGGTACCGTCACCCGCGCTGCGGCCGCCGATCCCGACGCCGACGACGCGCTGCGCCCACGTTTCATGCCGATGGGCAACTGGCTGGCGGCCGACAAGCTGCCGCACGGGATCAGCGGCCAGCCGCTGACGACCGTGCCGGTGACCTCGGGCGGCTCGCCCTTCGCCGGCGCGCTGTCGCGAATGATGGGCGATCTGCTGCTCGCCGGCTGCAAGGAAGGACCGAACAACTTCAGCTACGACGCGCGCATCAGCGGCCGTCCCTGCGGGGCGTTCACCTATTACGCGCTGAAAACGCTCAAACTGCTGCCGGCCAATGCCACCTACGCGCAGTGGCATGCGGCGATCACTCCGGGTTTCCTGCCGTCGGCGTCGTATCCGCAGAGCCCGCAGATCTTTGGCAGCGACGACGCCCGCAAACGCCAGATTTTCACCTGACGGCAGGGCCGTCGCCGGCGGCCGCCAGCCTGCCGTGAGCGGCGGCGAGGGATGGCGGCGCGGTGGCGACTCTCACGGCACGACGCCGCGGCACCGGGCGTGGCACGAACTCGATGGAGGCGATGATGGCTGATCCCACTACTCTCAACTTCACTGGTCGCCAGAGCGACCAGCCGCAATTGCCGGCGTTGCTGCAGAGCGTCCGTCGTTCGGCAGGCGAGGCCGAGGATCCTTTCCTGCCCGCCGCTTACCTGCAGGCGCGCGCCAGCTTCGAGGTCGGCGCCGCGGTGCGCGGTGCCGGCGCCAGCGCCCAGCAGTACGCGGCGCAGGACGACGAGGTGCTGGTCATCGAACTCGCCGACGGCGGCGTACTGATCACTTCGGCGAGCAAGCTCAAGGCCTCGCTGCTGCGCAGCCGGCCCGAGCTGATCGGCAGCGACGGCGAGATTCTCTTCGATCGCCTGCGCAGCGACGGGGCGGCGACGCGCGGCTTGCTCGGCGACGCCATCGGCGGCCTGGTCAGCAAGGTCTTTGCGCTGGCGGTGGGGCGCGCCAGCGACGAAATCATCGACGCCGCCAGGGACAAGCTCGGCGAGCTGCGCAAGGGTGCTGGCGACGTCGCCGAACTGGGCGTCAGCGGGCTGGGAACGCGGGCGCTGATGTGGGCGATCGAGGCGCGGCTCGGTCGGCCGACCGGCGTTTACTGCTGGGACGGCGGGCGTCGCGCCGCCGAGGCGCAGGACAGCAAGGCGCTGGCGCGCGCGCGGAGCGAGCTGCAGCGGGCGGCGGCGGAGAAACGGCCGGTCCTGCTTTTCGTGCATGGCACCGGGTCGAACACGCTCGGCAGTTTTGGCGACCTGCAGGTCGACGAGCGTGATCTGTGGAGCGTCCTGCAGCGCCACTTCAGCGGCGGCATCTACGCTTACGAGCACCGCACGCTCTCCGAGAGCCCGATCGAAAACGCCCTCGAGCTGCTCGCGGCGCTGCCCGACGGCCTTCAGCTCAGCCTGGTCTCGCACTCGCGCGGCGGCCTGGTTGCCGATCTGCTCTGCGTGCACGACTTCGACCGGCTGATCGAGCAATACAAGGCCGATCTGCCGGGTACCGGCGACGCCTGCGAGAGCGAAGCCGAAGCGCAAGGCCTGCGCCGCGAAGTCGACTCGGCGCACGCCGAGCAGCGTGAGCAGTTGCGCCAGCTGGCCAGCGCGCTGGCGGCCAGGCAGTTGCGCGTGCAGCGCTACGTACGCGTCGCCAGTCCGGCGCAGGGGACGCGGCTGGCGAGCGGCAACCTGGACCTCTTCCTTTCCGGGATGCTGACGCTGATCGGGCAGGTGCCGTTCTTCTTCGGCAACCCGTTCTATTCGGCTTTCAAGCGCGTGGTTCTGGAAATCGCGCACAAGCGCACCAATGCGCATCTGGTGCCCGGCATCGAAGCGATGTTGCCGGACTCGCCGATGGCCCGCCTGCTGCGCGACGCACCGGTGCGCGCGGGCATCGAGATGGCGGTGATAGCCGGCGACATCGAAGGCGGCAATCTGCTCAAGCGCCTCGGCGTCCTGCTCACCGACTATCTGTTTTTCGACAACGTCGACAACGACCTGGTCGTCGATAGCGACTCGATGTTCGCCGGCATCGCGCCGCAGGCGCGGGCCCGTGCGCTGTTCGACCGCGGCGCCGAAGTCTCGCATTTCCGCTACTTCACGAACATCGATACCCGCCTTGCGCTGCGCGACTGGCTGGTCGCCGACGAGGTCCTGCCGCTGACCGCTTTCCAGGCCTTGCCGGGTCCGTTCGTGGACGGCGAAGCGAGCGTGGGCGCCGTGTCGCGCGCGCCGCAGGTGCGCCGTGCCGACCTGCCGGTGGTCGTCGTGCTGCCCGGGGTGATGGGTTCGCACCTCGCGGTGAATGGCACGGACCGCGTCTGGTTCGACCCGCTGGACATTGCCGCGGGTGGCCTGAGCAAGATTGCCTGGGAGCAGTCGGGCGTCGAGGCCGAGAAGCTCTTCGAGATGTTCTACGGCGACATCTGCGAGTATCTGTCGACCAGCCATCGTGTCGAGCGCTTCGCCTACGACTGGCGGCAGCCGCTGGATGTGCTCGCCGAACGCTTTGCCGAATTCCTCGACCGCCTGCTGCGCGAAACGACGCAGCCGGTGCGCCTGCTCGCGCACAGCATGGGCGGCCTGGTAGTGCGCGCCAGCATCCACAAGCGCCGCGCGGTGATCGACGCGCTGATGGCGCGCGACGGCGCGCGCCTGGTGATGCTCGGGACGCCCAATCAGGGGGCCTACTCGATGGTCGAGAACCTGCTCGGCAAGGGTGATACGCTGCGCTCGCTGGTGCGCCTCGATCTTCGGCACGACATGCGCCAGGTGCTGCAGATCGTCGCCGGATTCCGCGGCGCCCTGCAGCTGCTTCCCAAGCCGGGTTTCGTCGATATCTTCCAGGGGCAGCCAGACGGCGGTGACGACAGGCAGGATTTCTGGCTGGCGAAAACCTGGATCGACTACCGCAAGAAGGTCTTCGACCTGTGGTTCGGCAACGGCAATTCGGCGACGCCGGACCAGCAGCAGCTCGACGCGGCGAACTGGCTGTGGGCACAGGACGGCAAGGCGACGCCGGCGCTGCCCGAGGCCTACGCCAGAAAGGCCGTCTATGTCTTTGGCGTCGCGCGCAATACGCCGTGCGGAATACGCGAGGTCAATGGGCGCCTGAAAATGGTCGGCACCAGCCAGGGGGACGGCACGGTCAGCTGGGCTTCGGGACGTATCGACAACGTCGGCAGCTACTACTACCTGCCCGCCAAGCATGGCGACCTGCCGTCGACGCGCGAGTATTTCCCCGCCCTCGGCGAGCTGCTCAGCAACGGCGTGACCAGCGGCCTGCTGAGCAGCCCGCCGGCGGTGCGCGGCGAGGAAAAGCCGCTGCCGGTGGTCTACGACGCGGGACCGCCAACGCTCGACGGCGGCGAGGCGGTGGCGCGCGGTCTGCTTGGCGGTTCGCCACGCAGTTGCGTCGCGGCGCGACCGAAACGTCGCCTGGAGGTCGCCGTCAAGGCCATGGACCTGCGTTTCCTGACCCAACCGGTTCTGCTCGGCCACTACGAGCAGGACCCGATCGCCGGCGCCGAGGCGCTGATCGACCGCGAACTGCTCGACGGCGAGCTCACCCAGCGCTACAACCTGGGTCTGTACGCCGGCCCGCGCGGCGCGGCGAGCGTCGTCCTGCGCGTTCCCAACGAGCAGGAACGCCACCGTGGCAGCCTCACCGGGGCGATCGTCACCGGCCTCGGTGCCTACGATGGCAACCTCAGCGTTGGCGATCTGACCGAGGCGGTGCGTGCCGGCGTCCTGCGCTATCTGCTGCAGGTGATCGACGTGCTCGGCAAGGACGAACGCGAACTGCCGCTGGCTGCGCTGCTGCTCGGCTACAACTCGTCTGCCAACCTGTCGGTGGCGGCGTCGGTCGAGGCGTTGCTGCGCGGCGTCATGGAGGCCAATGCGCGCTTTTACGAGACGACGCGGCTCGCCATTCGCGTCACCCGCCTCGACATCGTCGAGCTCTATCAGGACACGGCGATCACCGCCGTTTACGCGTTGCGGCGAATGCCCGAGCGCCTCGTCGAGCTGACCCGGCGCTACGATGTGGCGCTCGTCTGTCGGCCGCAACTCGAACAGGGCGAAGGGCTGCGCCGACGCCTGTTCGACAGCGGCAACCCGAGTTACTGGCCGCGGCTGATCGTCACCGACGCCGATCGTCACGAGCAGGGGGGGCTACCCGCCAGCCTGCCCGCGTCCGGCGACGCCGGTCCGGCGGGAGGGTCGGCGCGCGCGCAGCGGCCGCGCACGGCGATCGCCGAACGCCTGCGCTTTCTCTACGTCGGCCAGCGCGCACGCGCCGAGTCGGTGGTTCTGCAGCGACAGCCGGGCCTGGTCGAGAAACTCGTGCGCCAGCAGATCCAGACGCCGGTGTGGCGCGAGGACTTCGGTCGCGTGTTGTTCCAGTTGATGGTGCCGCACGACTTCAAGGACGCCGCGCGACAGCTCGAATGCATCGTCCTGGTGGTCGACGACTACACCGCCAACCTGCCGTGGGAGTTGATGTTCGCCGACGATCAGCGCGGCGCCGGCGAAAGGCTGCCGCTGGCCCTGCGCACCCCGGTCGTGCGGCAGCTCGCGGCCATGCAATTCCGCCGCCAGGTGCGCCAGGGACTCGAGCGCAAGGCCTTCGTCGTCGGCAATCCGTCGGTCGAGGGCTTCGTCGCCGCTTTCCCGGATCCACAGCGGCCCGACGCGGCCGACCCGCCACCACTGCCGGGCGCCGAGGAGGAGGCTTACCAGGTGGCGGCGATCCTGCAGGGTCTGGCCTACCAGGTGGTCGCCGAGATCGGCAGCGACCGCCGCGCGTCCGACGTCCTGACCCGGCTCTACCAGCAACCGTACCGGCTGCTGCATATTTCGGCGCACGGCATCTTCGACCAACAGCACGTCGATGGCCGCCGTCGCTCGGGGGTCGTCCTTTCCGATGGTCTGTTGATTACGGCCGCTGAAATACGGGCCATGGAAAGTGTGCCGGAACTGGTTTTCCTGAGCTGCTGCCACCTGGGCAAGGTGGATACGGGCAGCGGCGGCGAGGGCGGCCACCCTCAGGATGCCGAGCGCACCGTGCAAGACGGCAACCTGCTGGCGGCCAGCGTCGCGCGTGAGTTGATCAACATCGGCGTGCGCTGCGTGGTCGTCGCCGGCTGGGCGGTTGATGACAAGGGCGCGATGATCTTCGGCAAGGCGTTCTACGAGCACCTGCTGCTCGACGGACTGCCCTTCGGGCAGGCGGTCTTCGAAGCGCGGAAAGCGGTCTGGCAGGCCAATCGCGAAGACATTACCTGGGGCGCTTACCAGGCCTACGGCGAGCCGGGTTGGCTGGCCGAGCCGCGCCTGCAGCGCAGCGCCGGCAGGGCAGCGAACTTTGCCTCGCCCGAAGAATTGCTCGACGAGCTTTCCAGTCGCCGTGCAGCGCTGTCGCGGGGCAGCGAGCGGCAGACCCGGCACGAGCTCGACGCGCAACTGAGCAGCATCGACGCCCTGCTCAACGAGCGCTGCCCGGCAGGCTGGTTGCGGCTGCCGGCGGTCCAGTCGGCGCTGGCCAGCGTGTGGGCTGACCTCGGCGAGTTCGGCAAGGCGCGCGACGCTTATCTCGACGCACTGCAGTCCGACGACGGCAGCGGGCAGGTGCCGGTACGCGATATCGAGCAGTTGGCCAATATCGAGGCGCGCCTGGGAGAAAAGGACGAAAAGTCCGAGGGGGACGAGGGGGACGACGCCGCGCTGACGCTGATCGACAGCGCGCTCGAACGTCTGCGCAGTCTCGACGCCCTGCTCTCGCCACTGGCTGGCGGCGCGTCGGCCGGCGCGTCGGTGAATGGCGAACGCTGTGCGCTGCGCGGCAGCGCCGCCAAGCGCAAGGCCAACGTCTTTGCGCGGCGAGGGCTCGCCGCCAGTGGCACGACGGCGGAAGGGCAGGCGGCCGGCGCAGCGGCGTTCGCGCAGATGGACGAGGCGTTGCGCGAGAGTGCCGATTTCTACCGGCAGGGCGAGGGAAGGCCGGGCGATGCCGCTTTCCGGGCGTACAACGCGCTCAACCGCCTGGCCATCGAGGCGCTGCTGGCAGCGCCGGATGCTGACCGGCAGCAGGCGATCGACCTGGCGTCCTACTGCCGCTCGGCGGCGCGCGAAGCGTACGCACGCAGCGCCGACTTCTGGGACGCGATGCGCGAGCCCGAGTCGCTGCTCGTCGAGCGCCTGCTCGATGGTGGATTTCTGCACTCGGGCGAGGCCGGCGAGGAAGCGTTCGCCGAGGTGGTGCGCGCCTACGACGAGACGCTGGCCAATCTCAGCCTCAAGCCGAAGCAGCTCGACTCGGTGGTTGCCCACCTTTGCCTGCTGTCGCGATTCTGCGACGTTCTCCAGGTCAGTCGTGGCGCGCCCGGCTGGGGGTTGGCCGCCGAGCGACTGATCGCTCTCGGCGAGGGCGTCAGTCCTGGCGGATGCCGGCGCGACGATCGACCGGCGGGGGCAGCGCCGCTTGCAGGCGCGGGCGCGGCGGGTGCGGCAGGCGCGCCCCCCCGGCGCCAGCGCGCGCCCCGGAAACGCTAGCGGTGGATTCTGCGGCGGCTGCACGCCTGCCGAGCCGCGCCCGTTCCCCGGCGATGGCCCTGGTGCACGGATTCCCGTCCCGCCGGTCGGTCCTTGCCCTGCTTGGCTTCCTCGCCGCCTGTGCGGGCGTCGGCCAGCAGGCGGGGGAAATGGGGGTTCGTACCGGCGTGGTCGAACAGATCGTCGACGTCCCGTTGCCGACCTCCCATCACGCCGGTGTCGGCGCGGTGGTCGGCGGTCTGGCCGGGTTGAGTGTCGGCAGCCTGATCGGTGCGGGTAGCGGCCGCGACGTGGCGATGGTGCTGGCAGCGGTTGGCGGAGCGGTCGCCGGTAACGAAGTCGAGAAAACCCATGCGCAGCCCGTTCCCGGGCAGCAGATCGTCGTTCGTACCGGCAGCGGCATCCTGATTTCGGTCACCCAGCCCGGCGTCGCGGGCCTGCGCAAGGGGCAGGTGGTCTATGTCGAGGGGCATGGCGACGGCGCTCGCGTCGTTGCCCGCTGACGGCGAATCGCGTCGGATCCGCCTCCTCGCCATGACTTTGGTATGGTGACCAGCACTACACGAGCGCTCGGTATCGGTCGCTTGCCTTTGCTCGGAGACGGGAATGAAAGCACACGCCTTTGTCGCCATGCCTTTCGGCAGCAAGCCGGGGCACGATGGGCAGCTGATCGACTTCAATCGCGTGTACGCCGAGTACATCCGGCCGGCGCTGGAGGCGGCCGGGATGGAGGTCTTCCGGGCCGACGAAGAGGAGCGTCCCGGCGACATCCGCGCCGACATGTTCCAGGAGCTGCTGCTTGCCGACCTGGTCGTCGCCGACCTGACGCTCAACAATCCGAATGTCTGGTACGAGCTCGGCGTCCGCCACGCGCTGCGCGCGCGCGGCGTCGTGCTGGTGCAGGGGCCGCGCCCCAGCCAGCCCTTCGACATCTATACCGATCGCAAGCTGCGCTACACGCTGAAGGACGGCGCCCCCGACCCGGCGACTCTGGCGGCGGACTGTGCGGCGTTGACGGCGATGGTGCGCGCCAGCATGGCCAGCTCGACGCGGCGCAAGGTGAGCCCGGTCTTTCAGCTGATCCCCAATCTCGAACAGCCGCAGTGGCGGCAGTTGCTGCTCGAGCAGCGCAACGAGTTTTCCGACGCCCATGCCAGCTGGGATCGACGAATGGAGATTGCGCGGCAGAAAAACCGTCCCGGCGACATTCTCGTGCTCGCCGACGAGACGCCGATCCGCGCCCTGCACCGCGAAGCCAAACGCACTGCCGGCAACGCCCTGCTCAAGCTCAAGCAGTATCAGCTGGCACTCGAGCAATTCGACCTGGCGCTGGCCATCGACGCCGACGACAAGGCCAGCCGGGAGAAAAAGGCGGTCTGCCTGGGTCGCCTGGGCCGCTTCGAGGAGGCGCGCGAGTGGGTGCGGCAGCTGACCCGCGACTATCCTCGCGATGCCGAATGCTGGGCCCTGCTCGGGCGCGTCGAAAAGGAGAGCTGGCTGGCGCGCTGGCGCCAGCCGGGGCTCACGCCAGCACAGATGCAGGCCGCCGCCAGGCACGAGAATGCGGCGCTCGGCGAGGCCATCGAACCCTACTACCAGGCTTTCATCGCCGACCCGGCGCACCACTACTCGGGGATCAACGCGCTGACCCTGCAACTGCTGCGCCGGCATTGTGGCGGCGAGACCAGCCAGACGGTGATCGACAACCTCATCGGTGGTGTCCTGTGGTCCAGCCTGACCGCCCAGGAGCGCGACCGCAAGGACTACTGGGCGCGCGCCAGCTACGCCGAACTCTGTTTGCTGGTCAATCCGCTGGCCAGCGTCGGCAAGGAATACGCGAACATGGTGGCGGCGGCCAACCGCGACTGGTTCGCGCTCGATTCGAGTCGCCAGACGCTGTACCTGCTGCGCGACATCGACTTCCGGCCAGCCGAGACGGCTGCCGCGCTGGCCATCGTCGAACGCGAGATCGAGCGCAGCAGCCCGCCGTTCGAGCCGCGCCAGGTACTGCTCTTCAGCGGTCACATGATCGACGCTGCCGGCCGCGAACCGCCGCGCTTTCCGGCCGACAGGGAGGCGCTGGCGGCGGCGAGGATCGCCGAGGCGCTCGACCAGCTCGGCGCGGGCGCCGGTGATCTGGCGCTGTCGCAGGCCGCCAGCGGTGGCGACCTGCTGTTTCTGGAAGCGTGTCAGGCGCGCGGCGTCCGCCTGCAACCGATGCTGCCTTTCGAGGAGCCCGAGTTCATCGAGCGCTCGGTTCTGCCGGCGAGCAACGGCGAGCACTGGCGGCAGCGCTATTTCACGCTGACCGCCATGCTCGCCGACGAGCCGCGCATCATGCCGGCGGAGCTCGGTTCGCTGCCGACAGACGTGCGCGGCGAAGCGGCGAACGCTTACGAGCGCTGCAACCTCTGGCTGCTGTATACGGCCCTGGCCTGGGGGATCGACAAGGTGCGTTTCATCTGCCTGTGGAACGGCGGTGGCGGCGACGGCCGCGGCGGAACCGCGCACATGTACCACGAAGTCAAGCGGCGCACCGGGCGGGTGAGCTGGCTCGATACGCGCAAGCTGTGGTGAGCCGCCGCTCCCCCGCCGCTGCTCAGCGCCTCATGGCTCGATGCGCGTTCCCAGGACCTTGAGGAACTTGGCCAGCCAGTCGGCGTGTGCGGGCCAGGCGGGCGCGGTGATCAGGTTGCCATCGACCACCGCCTCATCGATCGGGATGTCCGCGAAGTTGCCACCGGCCGCGCGCACCTCTGGTGCGCAGGCCGGATAGGCGCTGCACGAGCGTCCGCCCAGGACACCGGCGGCGGCCAGCAGTTGCGCACCGTGGCAGATGGCGGCGATCGGTTTTCCGCTGCTGGCGAAATGCTGCACCATGGCGATCACCGCCGGGTCGAGACGCAGGTATTCCGGGGCACGGCCACCCGGAATGACCAGCGCGTCGTAGTCTTCGGCATTCACCGTCGCGAACTCGGCGTTGAGCGTGAAGCGGTGTCCCGGTTTTTCGCTGTACGTCTGGTCGCCTTCGAAATCGTGGATGGCGGTGCGCACCTGTTCGCCGCCGGTCTTGCCCGGGCAGACGGCGTGCACCGTGTGGCCGACCATCTGCAAGGCCTGGAAAGGGACCATCGTTTCGTAGTCTTCGGTGAAATCACCGGTCAGCAAGAGGATCATTTTTGCGGCCATTCGGGTCTCCTTGGCGTGAGGGTGGTGAGCGCTTGAAAGAAGCGTCACGAGGTTGATACGCCTCGATTGTATACAAAGCGTGTCCGGCGCGCAGGCGCGGGTCGGTGGCGGGGGCCGGGGCAGTGCCGGGCGGCGCGCCGTTTCCTCTACAATGTGGTGGCGGAGGATTAGGGTCTATTATTAGGCAGTCGCCTGTCAGAACTCGCTCACAGCTGCCGCGACGCAGGCCGCGCTGGCGGATTGTCCAACCGGGGAAAGAGTCGCACTGCCAGCTATCTGCCTGTTTCCCGTAGCTCGCACAATTCCGTCCGGAGGTCCTTCATGTCGCACTCGCCGTTCAATACGCTCTCCCGTTTCAATCCGCCCGCTCAGCCCGAGGCGCTGTTCTACTCGCTGCCGGCGCTGGCCGCGGCCGAGGTCGGCAACATTGCTCGCCTGCCGGTGTCGCTGCGCATCGTGCTGGAATCGTTGCTGCGCCATTGCGATGGTCACCGGGTCAGCGAGCGGAACATCCTCGAGCTCGCCCAGTGGCAGCCACGTGCGCCGCGCAGCGAGGAGATCCCCTTCGTCGTCGCGCGCGTCGTGCTGCAGGACTTCACCGGCGTGCCGCTGCTCTGCGACCTGGCGGCGATGCGCCACGCGGCGCAGGCCAGCGGCCGCGACCCGCGCAGCATCGAACCCCTGGTGCCGGTCGATCTGGTCGTCGACCATTCGGTACAGGTTGACCATTACGGTACGCCACAGGCGCTGGAGCAGAACATGCGCCAGGAGTTCGCGCGCAACCACGAGCGCTACCAGTTCATGAAATGGGGCATGCAGGCGTTCAACACCTTCCGCGTCATTCCTCCCGGCGTCGGCATCGTGCACCAGGTCAATCTCGAACACCTCTTTGCCGGCGTGCGCCGGCAGGAGACGGCGCGCGGCAACCTGTGTTTTCCCGACACGCTGGTCGGTACCGACTCGCACACGACGATGATCAACGCCGTCGGCGTCGTCGGCTGGGGCGTCGGGGGCATCGAGGCCGAGGCGGCGATGCTCGGGCAGCCGGTCTATTTTCTCACCCCGGACGTGGTCGGTGTCGAACTCGTCGGCCGCCTGCGCGAGGGGGTGACGGCAACCGACCTGGTGCTGACGGTGACCGAGCTGCTGCGCCGCCAGAAGGTGGTCGGCACCTTCGTCGAGTATTTCGGCGAGGGCGCCAGTACGTTGACGGTCACCGACCGCGCAACGCTGGCCAACATGGCGCCCGAGTACGGCGCGACGATGGGATTTTTCCCGGTCGACCAGAAGACGGTCAACTACCTGCGCACCACCGGCCACAGCGAAGCCGACTGCGAGTTGTTCGAGGCCTATTTCCGCGCCCAGGGGCTGTTCGGCATCCCCCGTGCCGGCCAGATCGACTACTCGCGCACCGTGCGCCTCGACCTGTGCAGCATCGTTCCCTCGCTGGCCGGCCCGAAGCGGCCGCAGGACCGTATCGCGCTGCCCGATATGGCGAGCAAGTTCAATGCCCTGTTCAGCGCACCGGAAGCGGAAGACGGCTTTGCCCGGCCGCCCGAGGCGCTGATGCAACGCTACCCGACCGAAAGGGCTGGGGTCGCTCTCGGCAACGGTGACGTGCTGATCGCGGCGATCACCTCGTGCACCAACACCAGCAACCCGGTGGTGATGATCGCTGCCGGCCTGCTGGCGCAGAAAGCGGTGGCCCGCGGGCTGCACGTGCAGCCGCACATCAAGACTTCCCTGGCGCCCGGATCGCGCGTGGTTACCGATTACCTGGAGAAGGCAGGCCTGCTCGCGCCGCTCGCCGAACTTGGCTTCGCGCTGGCCGGCTACGGTTGCACGACCTGTATCGGCAATGCCGGCGACCTCGATCCGGCGTTCAACAAGGCGATCAGCGAAAACGGGCTGGTTGCCGCAGCCGTGCTTTCCGGCAACCGCAACTTCGAGGCGCGCATCCACCCCAACCTGCGCGCCAATTACCTGGCTTCGCCGCCGCTGGTCGTGGCTTTCGCCATCGCCGGGCGGGTCAATATTGACCTCGACAGCGAAGCGCTGGGTGCCGGTGCCGACGGCCAGCCGGTCTTTCTGCGCGACGTCTGGCCAACGTCGGAGGAAATCGACTCGATGCTCCCCTTTGCGCTCGATGCGGAGACCTTCCGCCGCCGCTACGCCGACGTCAGCGCCGACCAGGATCTGTGGAAGGCCATCGAGGCGCGCAGCGGCGCGCTCTACGACTGGCCGTCGTCGAGCTACATCGCGCGCCCGCCGTTCTTCGAATTGCCTGCCCTGCCAGCGGGCGATATCACCGGCGCACGCGCGCTGCTGCTGCTTGGCGACTCGGTGACCACCGATCACATTTCGCCGGCCGGCTCCTTCGGCGAGGCGACGCCGGCGGGCGCCTGGCTCAGGGAGCAGGGCGTCGAGCGTGCCGACTTCAATTCCTATGGCGCACGGCGCGGGCACCACGAAGTCATGATGCGCGGTACCTTCGCCAACGTCCGCATTCGCAACCTGATGTTGCCGGCGGACGCCGCAGGGCGTCGACCGGAAGGCGGCTACACCCTGTTCGATGGCCAGCAGATGACGGTTTTTGACGCCGCGATGGCCTACCTCGAACGTGGCACGCCGACGATCGTCGTCGCCGGCGAAGAGTACGGCACCGGCTCGTCGCGCGACTGGGCGGCCAAGGGAACGCGGCTGCTTGGCGTGCGCGCCGTGATCGCGCGCAGCTTCGAGCGTATCCACCGTGCCAATCTGGTCGGCATGGGCGTGCTGCCCTTGCAGTTCATGGCCGACGACTCGGCGACGGCACTGCAGCTGCGCGGCGACGAGAGCTTCGAAATCCTCGGTCTGGGGCCGGAGCTGGTGCCCATGCAGAACCTTACGCTGAGCATCACTCGCGCCGATGGCGAGCGCCTGGAGCGCCCGCTGCTGTGCCGCATAGACACCCCGATCGAGGTTCAGTACTACTGGTCGGGCGGCATTCTGCCGTACGTGCTCGGCGAACTGATGGCCGAAGGGGCGGCAGGTCACTGAGTGCCGGCTGCTGCCGGCGGCGTCTTCCCGGCACGCCCGCGGCCGGGTCTATGCGAGCGTTGCCGGTTCGCTATCGGGACGACCGGCGATAGGCAGTGACACACGAAAGCGCGTGCCGACGCCCGGGGTGCTGAAGACCTCCATTCGCCCGCCGTGCTTGTTGACGATGCCATAGGAAACGGAAAGTCCGAGGCCGGTTCCCGTTCCGACCGCCTTGGTGGTGAAGAACGGTTCGAAAATGCGCTTGCGAACCTGCTCGCTCATGCCGCTGCCGGTGTCTTCGATCTCGAACCAGGCCATGGCTCCGTCATGGCCGCTGCGGATGCTGATCGTGCCGCTGCTTTCGATGGCCTGCGCGGCATTGACCAGCAGGTTCATGATCACCTGATTGACCTGCGGCGCATTGCACCGCACCTCCGGCAGGTCACCCGGAACGAAATCGATTTTCGCCTTGTATTTGAGCTCGTTCCAGACCACGTTCAGCGTACTCTTGATGCACGCGTTGAGGTCGACCGCTGTCCACTCGCCGGAATCGATGTGCGAGAAATCCTTCAGGTCCTGGACGATCTGGCGAACGCGTTGCAGACCATCGTCCGATTCGTGCAGGAGGTCCTTGAGGTCGTCGCGCAGATAGTCGAGATCGATCGCTGTGCGCAGCGCCTGCAGTGTGGCGGCGGCGTCGGCCGGCAGTTGCAGTTTCTCGGTCACCGCCGCGTAGGCGTCGATCAACTTGAGCAGGCCGTCGGTGTAGGTGGCCAGCGTGCGCATGTTCGAGCTGACAAAGCCGACCGGATTGTTGATCTCGTGCGCCACCCCGGCGGCCAGCTGGCCGATCGAGGCCATTTTTTCCGCTTGCAGCAGCTGGCTCTGCGTGTCTTCCAGACGGCGGTTGCTTTCCTTGAGCTGCAGCAGATTCTCTTGCAGCGCCTCCTCGGCGCGCTTGAACTGGCTACGGTCTTCGACCAGCCAGATCGTTCCCTTGCCCGGATCCTCCGGATCGATCAGGTAGGCGATCATGTTGGCCCAGAATCGACTGCCGTCGGCCCGTTGCAGGAACTGTTCGTGCTGGAATGGCCTGCCCTGCGAGAGCAGCGGGGACGCCAGGCGCCCGATTTCGGCATAGTCCTCGTCGCTGGGATAGAGCGCCCGGCCGGGCAGGCCGATGGCGCTCTCGCCAGGGTAGCCGAAGAGCTCGGCAAATCTCGGGTTGTAGCGCGCGAGTTTGCGTTCGCGGGTAAAAAGAATGGCCACCGAGGCGTTGTCCATGATCGCCTGCATTTCAGCCAGCGCCTGCCTGTGCGCTTCATGGACACGGCGTGCTTCGCTGACGTCTTCGAGAATCCAGACCGTTCCCTGATCGGTACGCCGCGGATCGACCGCGCGCCCGTAGACGTGAAACCAGACGAGCTGCCCGTCGCGGCGCTTGTATTGCCAGTCGCTCTCGAAAGCCAGGCCAGCCGCGAGCAGGGGACCTGCCTGTCGGCCGATTTCCTCGTAGCTTTCCTGCGACGGATACATGTCCCGGCCGGGCAGCCCTTCGAGTTCCCCCGGACGGTAGCCGAGCAATTCGACGCTGCGCCGATTGCAGCGATAGATGGTCCGATCGCGGGTGAAGACGATTCCCACCGCCGCGTTGTCGAAGATCGCCCGGTATTCCCGCAGCGCGTCGGCGCCATGCGTTTGCCTGCTCACGTTCATTTCGCAACCACCTGCGCCGAAGGGCGTCGTTGGCGGGCGATGATGCACCAAAGCTGCACACCTATCAAGGGAAAGGACAAGCGCCGTGGTGGGCGCAGTACGGAACCTAGGAATGCCAGCGCCGACAGGGTTTCAAGCGGCTGTCCGGCGTGCTGAAAGTCGCGTCGGAGATGCGGCGCCAGAGCGCCCTGCACGTCATTGCGAGGAGGCGTAGCCGACGCGGCAATGACAGTGGCTGGGGAATGCCTGGCCGGATGTGGCGGCCAGGGCAGCTCTGCACTGGCCTCCCGGGTCTTGTCGTGCCCGACTTCCGGCGTGCGCCCAGCCAGCGCCGGGTGACGGTCGCGACGGGCACGCCTGACGTACCATTGACGCTGCTGCTTCATCCGCCAAGCTACCGCCATCCTCCGGGAGAACCTTTTGCAGTCCTGCATTTCGATCACTGTCGCGCCGTCGGCGAGTGCGCTTCCGCGCTCGGCGTGGGCGCGCCTCTGTCCGGCCGGGCATCCGTTTCTGAACGCCGATTTTCTGACCATCATCGAGCAGCACGGGGCTGCGGCGCGTGCGTGGGGATGGGCCGCCCGCCATCTGCTGGCGAGCGACGAAAGCGGCGCCGTCGTCGGTCTTCTGCCGCTCTACGTGAAGACCCATTCACATGGCGATTTCATCTACGACTGGTCGTGGGCGGCGGCTTACCGGCAGCTCGGCCGGGAGTACTACCCGAAGCTGATGAGCTGCCTGCCGCACACGCCGGTGGCCGGGCCGCGCTTTCTCGTCGCCGCCGGGCCGCAGGCGGCCAGCGTTCGCCAGGCGCTGGTCGATGGCGCGCGCAAGCTGCTCGCCAGCGCCGGACTGTCTTCATGGCACGTCGCCCTGCCCGACGACGACGAGGTGCAACGGCTGCACAACGCGGGCCTGTTGATCAGCCACGACGTGCAGTTCCACTGGCTGAACCCCGGCTGCGGCGATTTCGACGGCTATCTGGCGACCTTCAGCGCCGCCAAGCGGCGCAAGGTGAAAGCCGAGAGGCGGCGGGTGCAGGAGAGCGGCCTGGCAATAGAAACGCGCCACGGGGATCAGATCGATGCTGCCGAATGGCCTCTGCTGCACGCCCTCTACGCCGACACTTTCGAGAAATTCAACAATCATGCCGTTTTCTCGGCCGCCTGTTTTGCCGACCTGGCGACCGCGCTGGGCCGCCGCATGGTCGTCTTCGTCGCCCGTGATCGCGGGCTGCCGGTGGCCGTGGCGATCTGTTTTCGCAGCGACGAAGCGCTCTACGGGCGCTACTGGGGGAGCAGCGGCCACTACCACAGCCTGCACTTCGAACTCTGCTTCTACCAGGGCATCGCCTATTGTCTGGAGCACGGACTGGCGCGCTTCGAGCCCGGCGCCGGCGGCGAACACAAGCTGTCGCGCGGCTTTACGCCGACCGTCGTACATTCCGCACACTGGATTGCCGATCCGGAAATGCGCGCCTTGCTTGCCCGTCATCTGGCGCAGCAGGGGCAGGCGCTGGCCGACTATCGCGACCAGGCGGCAGAGCACCTGCCGTTCCGGCGTGATTGATGGCCGTCGCCGCCGGCCTGCGGCGGGCCAAGGCGATCCTGGCGCGATTGCTGCCGACGGGCGAGTGCGTTATTTCTGGTCGAGACGCGCAGCGATGGCGCGCAGGGCTTCCAGTCCCCCGCCGGCGATCGCCACGCCGGTGCTTCCCTTTCCTTCGGGCAGTTGCGGCTCGCCGGGGTTGATGCGAATCAGATGCCCCTTGAGGCGCTCGCCGAGCCGACGCACGGTGGGAATGTGGGTGCCCGCGCCGACTTCGATGACCAGCAGGCGTTCGACGCCGCGCAGCCAGGCTTGCAGGCGACCTTCCTGGGCGTCGCTGCGCTGCGCCAGCCATCCCCAGTCGCCGAACATGAGGATATTCGGGCGGGCGATTTTCCGGCAGCGGGGGCAGAGCGGCCACTCGCCGGTGAGCAGACATTCGCTTTCGTCGATCTCCGGGTCGAAGTCGTCGGCGGGCCAGATGTCGCCCGGATCACCCGTGCAGTCGGCGCTGCACTGCAGGTGATGGATGGACCCGTGGCATTCGCTGATGCGATGGTCGGCGAAACCGGCTTTCTGGAATTGCCCGTCGACGTTGCTGGTGAACACGAAAGCGCCTTGCGGCAGCATTGTGCCGATGCGGCGCAGGATGGCAAAGCCGGGGTGGGGAACGGTCCGCCGGTAGAGCTTGAGGCGATGCCCGTAGAAGCCCCAGGCGAGGCGGGGGTGGCGTGCGAAGGCGGCCGGGTTGGCGATCTGCTCGAAGGCGATGCGTGCGCGACCGAGCGCCGGGTAAGCGCCCCAGAAGCCCTGCGTGCCGCGAAAATCGGGCAGTCCTGAATCGACGCCGATGCCGGCGCCGGCAGTGATCAGCAGGCCGTCGGCCTGGGCGATCAGTTCGGCGCAGCGTGCGTAGTCGGTGGCCACTTACAGCCCCCGCGCCCAGTCCGGGCGCAGCGCCGCGCCTTGCGGATCGGCGATCGCCTGCCGTACCTGCTTCAGGAGGCGCTGCTTGTCCGCCCCCAGCGTGCCCTTGAGGACCAGCCAGTTCGACGCGTGATCACTGCGAAAGACCGTGCGCGTCAGTTGCAGCTGGTCGAGAAAGGCATCCATTTCGACGAACAACTCGCGTTGGCTCAGCGCTCGCCAGTCGGGAAAACCGGCGCGGAAGCGCTCTTCGCCAAGAGGGAAGCTGACGACCAGCGTCGCCAGGTATTCGGGTTGTGTGGCGTTGACCAGGCGCGCCGAGTTTTCAGCGTGGCGCAAGGACAGCGCCGGGCCGCCGAGGCCGTTGAGAATCATCACCGAGCGGGTGATGCCGGCGGCGCCGAGCTTGTCGAGCGCGGCCCGCGTCGAAGCGAAGGTCTCGCCCTTGCCGACCCGTGCGAGGACTTCATCGTCGCCGGACTCGGCGCCGACGTAGGCGATCGACAGGCCGGCGGCAGCCAGTTCGCTCAGTTCGTCGACCGACTTGCGGCGCAGATTGCGCGGCAGGCAGTAGCTCGAAACACGGCGCACGGCGGGCAGGTGCTGGCGGATGGCGTCGAGGACGGCGAGCAGGCGGCGCGTCGGCAGGACCAGGGCGTCGCCGTCGGCCAGGAAAACGCGGCGGATTTCGTTGCCGAAGCGTTCGCCGGTGCGCGCGATGCTTTCGAGCACCTCGGCCTCGTCGCGGGCACGAAAGCGCTTCTGCGGCGCGGTGTACATCTCGCAGAAGGTGCAGCGATTCCACGAACAACCGTCGGTGATCGGCAGGATCAGCGACTGCGCTTCGCTGGGTGGCCGGTAGACGGGTTCGATGTAACGGATCGGGATCACGGATGACATGGCCTTGGTGACGGCGACAGCTTGGGCAGGCGATCTGAGGGGTTCAATGGTAGCCTGCTTTTGGGCCTTGGCGCTGGCCCGCAGCGCGGCGTGCCGCGCTCAGGACTTCCGGTCATGGTGGGCTGCCGACGGCCGACCTTCGGGGCCGGAGCGCACCAGTGCGTAGTCGGCGCTGCGCACTTCGCGCAACAGCAGGTCGGTTTCGGCATTGCTGATACCCAGCGACTCCAGGGTTTCGGCGGCCAGGCGCAGGCTTGCCTCGAGCGTTTCCGGATAGGCCTTGCTGACGCCGGCTCGCAGCAGGGCTTCGCAGCTGGACAGGTCGCGCGCACGGGCGACGATGTTCACTTGCGGCAGCTGGGAGCGAATCAGCGACGCGGCACGCACCGCCGTATGCCGCTTGTCGATGGTCAGCACGACCAGGTCGACGTTTTGCAGCGAGGCGGCGATCAGCAACTGCGGGTCGCCGAGGTCGCCGTAGAAGACCGGATGACCCTCGGCGCGCCATTTGGCGACCAGCGCGGCGTCGGTGTCGAAGGCCACGTAGGAGATGCCGGTACTGGCCAGGATGGTGCCGACCGTGTGGCCGACGCGGCCGTAGCCGCCAATGACCACGCGCACGGCCGGTTCGTCGCCTTGCCCGGCGTAGTGGAAGCTCTGGTGCACGGCGGCGGGGGCTTCGGAAGCGCGTTCGGCGAGCGCGTTGCCGAGCTTCACCAGCATCGGGGTGAGCAACATGGTGATCGAGATGACCGCCGCGCCCATGACGAAGAGGCGATCGTCGATGATGCCCAGCGCCTTGGCGGCGCCGAAGAGAACGAAGCCGAACTCACCGCCCTGGGCGAGCAGGAAGGACACCTTCAGGGCAATGCTGCGCCCGGTTCCGAAGCCCAGACAGAGGAGGTAGAGAACGAGAGCCTTGATGGCGATGATCGCCAGTACGTGGCCGCCGAACTCGAAGGGGTGCTGGACGAGGACGCCGATGTCCAGCGACATGCCGACAGCGACGAAGAAGAGGCTCATCAGCAGCCCCTTGTGCGGCTCCATGCCGGCCTCGATCTGCAGGCTGTAGCGCGAGGTGGACAGCATCATTCCCATCAGGAAAGCGCCCAGGGCCATCGACATGCCGGCGTGGTGCATCGCCCCGGCAGCAATGAACACGGCGCCCATGGCCGCGAGCAGAAAGGCCTCGCGATTGTTCTGCCGTGCCAGATGGTCGAGGATGCGCGGTACCAGGTAGCGACCGCCGACGACGACCAGCGCGACCATCGCCGCGGCCAGTCCAATCTGCTCCCACAGGGGCATGTCCTTGGGCAGGGGCCCGACGTCGGCGAGGACAGGCACCAGCGCCAGCAGCGGCACCACCGCCAGATCCTGCATCAGCAGCACGGCGAAGGCGGTCTGTCCGTGATGGCTGGCGATATCGCCCTGGTCCCTAAGCATTTGCACGACGAAAGCGGTGGACGAGAGGGCAAAGCTGCTGCCAATCAAGAGGGCCGTACCCCAGCCATGCTCGAAGAGCCTGAAATAGCCGGCGATCAGCAGCGCGGAAAGCAGAATCTGCAGAGAACCGAGGCCGAAGAGCGTGCGCCGTAGGTCCCAGAGGTGGCGTGGCTTCATTTCCAGGCCGATCAGGAACAACAGCAGCACCACCCCGAGTTCGGTGAACTGGCGCACGTCCTCGACGTTGGCGGTGACGAAAGGCCCCGCCGTATGCGGGCCGACGATGATGCCGGTGACCAGCAGGCCGAGGACCGAACCGAGGCCGAAGTGCCGGAACACGGCCACGGCGATCGAGGCGACGACTAGCAACAGCACTGCGGAGTCAACGAAGGACTTGGGGTCCATGGGACGGTATCCGAGAGCTCGCCCGGGTGGGCCGACAGGCCAATACTAACTTGCTTTCGCACACTTGGCGTCTGCGCCAGGGGCGCACCGTGGTGCTAAGATCGGCCGCCTGGCCTGCCCGTAGCCCTGCACCGGGCCCGGCCGTCGCCACCCACTGTGCAGAGAGGGAGTTGCCTGTCATGAAACACCGGATTGTCGTCGCTGGCGTGTTGCTGGCCCTTGCCTTGCCGCCCCCGGCGCTGGCGCAGAGCACACTGCAGTTGCAGTTGCCGAGTGCCGAAGATACCTATCGCGAGATGCAGCAGGAGCAGCGTAGCGGGCCTTGCGACCGTTGCGGTGTGGTCTATCGGACGCGCACCGAGAATCGCCAGGGGCCGGGTCGGCGCGATCCTGGCAATGCTGCGGGACGTGATTTCGATTCACCCGACGCGCACATGCTGACCACGCCGATCTTCGGCTCCGGGAGTACGGTCAAGGACGCCCGCCAGGCGGCCGCGCCGATGTTGGTCCACATCGTCACCGTGCGCTACGAAGACGGCAGCTTCGCGGCCTTTGAACAGGTCGACGAGCCTGTGGTGCGCGAGGGTGACCGGGTGCGCGTCGTCGACGGCCGTGTCGAGCTGCGCAACGATTGATGGCGCAGGGACTTGCTGCCTGGCAGCGGGCCGCGCCGCCGTTGCTAGAAATACGCGCGCGCCGTTTCGAAGCGCTGCGCGTAGTAGTTGGCGGCCAGCTTGTCGATGCGCACCTGGCCTTGCGTCGACGGCGCGTGTACGAAACGATCGTCGCCGATGTAGATGCCGACGTGTGACAAGGAGGCGTTGCGGGTGTTGAAGAAGACCAGGTCGCCTGGACGCAGCTCATCGCGGTCGACCGGACGGCCGCGGCGCGCGATGTCTGCCGCGCTGCCGCCGACCTTGACCCCGGCCGCCTGTCCGTAGATGTAGGCGACCATGCCGCTGCAGTCGAAGCCGGCTTCGGGGTTCTTGCCGCCGAAGCGGTAACGCGTATCGACCAGGCCGAGCGCGAAGATCACCACGTCCATGCCTTTTTCACTGGCCACCGGTCTGGCCGCCGACTGGCTCGCCCTGCGCTCGGGCGTGGCGCTGCACGCGGCCAGCAGCAGCGCCATGACGATAGCGACGAGGATCTGTAGTGCACGCATGGCGCACAGTATAAACTGCGGTTTTCAGAAATCCGGAGATTGTCATGCACCTGAACGATCCGCGCCTGTTGCGCTCCGATTGCTACATCGATGGTCGCTGGGAAGCCGCCGACGATGGCCGTACGCTGGCCGTCGTCGACCCGGCGAGCGGCGTGGCGATTGCCGATGTGCCGCTGATGACCGCCGCCGAGACGGGGCGGGCGATCGAAGCTGCTGCCGTGGCGCTGCCGGCATGGCAGGCGAAGACGGCCAAGGAACGCGCCGCGCTGTTGCGCCGCTGGTTCGATCTGATCGTCGACAACACCGAGGACCTGGCGCAGTTGATGACTGCCGAATGCGGCAAGCCGATCGTCGAGGCGCGCGGGGAGGTCGCTTACGGGGCGTCGTTTGTCGAGTGGTTTGCCGAAGAGGGCAAGCGTGCCTACGGCGAAAGCATTCCCAGTCCGGCCGCCGACCGGCGGCTGCTGACCATTCGCCAGCCGATCGGCGTTTGTGCGGCGATAACGCCGTGGAACTTCCCCCTGGCGATGATTACCCGCAAGGTGGCGCCGGCGCTTGCCGCCGGTTGTACGGTGGTCGTCAAGCCGGCCGAGCAGACGCCGCTGACGGCGCTGGCGCTGGCCCGGCTGGCGCACGACGCGGAGCTGCCGGCCGGCGTCTTCAACGTCCTCACCGGCGACCCGCAGACCATTGGCGCGACGCTGACCGCCAGCCCGCTGGTTCGAAAGTTGTCGTTTACCGGTTCGACCGAGGTCGGCCGCCTGCTCATGGCGCAGAGCGCGCCGACGATCAAGAAGCTTTCGCTCGAGTTGGGCGGCAACGCGCCATTCATCGTTTTCGACGACGCCGACGTCGATGCGGCCGTCGAAGGGGCGCTGGTTGCCAAGTATCGCAACACCGGCCAGACCTGCGTCTGCGCCAACCGGCTGCTGGTTCAGGACGGCGTTTATGACGCTTTTGTGGCCCGGCTGGCCAGGCGCGTGCAGTCGCTGCGCGTTGGTCCGGGCAATGACGAAGGCGTTACGCAGGGACCGTTGATCGACGAAGCGGCGTTGAAGAAGGTCGAGGCGCACATCGAAGACGCGCTGCGCAAGGGCGCGCGGGTGGTCACCGGCGGCAGCCGGCATGAGCGCGGCGGGACTTTCTTCGAGCCGACGGTGCTCGCCGACGTGACCAGCGAGATGCGCGTCGCGCGCGAAGAAACCTTCGGTCCGCTGGCGCCGGTGTTCAGATTTGCCGACGAAGAGGAAGCGGTACGCATGGCCAACGACACCGAGTTCGGTCTCGCCGCCTACTTCTATTCGCGTGACGTCGCGCGTTGCCTGCGCGTCGGCGAAGCGCTCGAATACGGCATGATCGGCATCAATACCGGCCTGATTTCCAACGAGGTGGCGCCTTTCGGCGGCGTCAAGCAGTCCGGGCTGGGCCGCGAAGGCTCGAAGCACGGGCTCGACGAGTACCTCGAGATCAAGTATCTCTGCTTCAGCACTGTTTGATGCACGCCGGCAAACGTCGACTGTCTCGGCGTCCGGGTCGGCACTGGCGAGCGTCGAACCGCCCTTCTTGGAGCGTGGTTTTTGCAGATTTGTGTATCATGCAGGGGATAAATGATTGGTGACCACGGAGAGAGAGATGAATTCGCTTCCCACCCACAAGCGCGAAGATCTGCCAGTCGGCATTGCCGAGGACCGAGCCATGGACAAGCCGATCAGTCGCTTTCCGGTGCCGTCGCTCGACGAAATGCCCGAGGACGTGCGCAGTCGCATCCTTGCGGTGCAGGAGAAAGCCGGCTTCGTCCCCAACGTTTTTCTGACCCTTGCCCATCGACCCGACGAGTTCCGCGCTTTCTTCGCCTATCACGACGCGCTGATGGAAAAGGAGAGCGGTCTGAGCAAGGCCGAGCGCGAGATGATCGTCGTCGCCACCAGTGGCGCCAACGACTGCCAGTACTGCGTCGTCGCGCACGGCGCGATCCTGCGCGTGCGCGCCAGGAACCCGCAGATCGCCGATCAGGTGGCGGTCAATTACCGCAAGGCCGATATCACGCCACGGCAGAGCGCGATGCTCGCCTTCGCGCTCAAGGTTTCGCTGCACGCCGCGGAAGTCGGCGAGGCTGATTTCGCTGCCTTGCGCGAGCACGGCTTCTCCGACCCGGACATCTGGGACATCGGCGCCGTGGCGGCCTTCTTCGCGATGTCCAATCGCCTGGCGAACATGACGTCCATGCGGCCGAACGACGAGTTCTTCCTGATGGGCCGGCTGGCGAAATCCTGATCGGCCTGCCGGCACTGGCGAGACTCGCGCCGCGATTTTTTCTGGAGATGACCGCGTGATGATGGAGCGCCTGCATCGGCCGATCCTGCTGGTCGAAGACAATCCTGCCGACGTCGATCTGACCTTGCGCGCCTTTGCCAAGCGGCACCTGGTCAACCCGGTGAATGTGGCCCGCGACGGCGAGGAGGCGCTGGCCTGGATTCCTCGCTGGGAAGCTGGCGAGACGCCGCCGCTGCTGATCCTGCTCGATCTCAAGCTGCCGCGCATCGACGGCCTCGAGGTGCTCTCCCGGTTGAAGGCGCATGCGGTCAGCCGTACGCTGCCGGTGGTCGTGCTGACCACTTCGGAAGAGGACAAGGACATCGAGGCCGCGTACAGCATGGGCGCCAATTCGTACATCGTGAAGCCGGTCGATTTCGTCAAGTTCATGGACGTTGCGGCGCAGGTCGAGATGTACTGGTGCCTGCTCAACACGCCGCCGCGCTAGGCTGTCGAATGAAGGCGTCCAGGCAGCATAGCGCTCCGCGCCGCGTTCTCTATCTCGAAGACAACGCCAGCGACGCCGACCTCGGCCTGCGCGCGCTCGCCCGCAACGCACCCGAAACGGCGGTCGAAGTCGTCAGCAGCGTCGCTGCGGCGTGCGCACGGCTGCAAGTCGGCGCCGCCGACTTCGACATCGTTCTTGCCGACCTCAACCTTCCCGACGGCAGCGGCCTCGATCTGCTCGCGCATGTGCGCGGGCAAGGGCTGCCGCTGGCCTTTGTCGTGCTCACCGGTTCCGGTGACGAGGCGTCGGCGCTGACTGCGCTGAAGGCCGGGGCAGACGATTACCTGAGCAAGCACGGCAACTATGGCGAGCAACTGACGCGCGTTCTGGCGGCGGCGCTCGATCGTTTTCGCACCCGCTCCGCGCGCCAGGGGCGGCTCATGCGCGTCCTCTACGCCGAGCACAACCGTTTCGATATCGACCTCACCCAGCGCCATTTTGCCGAGCACGCGCCGCTTTTCCGCTTCGACGTCGTGGACAGTGGCGAGGAGGCCCTGGCGCATCTGCCCGAGCACGCCGACGAAGCTCTCGGCTACGACTTGTTGTTGCTCGACTATCAACTGCCGGCGCTGAACGCGCTCGACGTCGCCAAGACGGTGCGCGATCAGCGCAGCCTCGACCTGCCGATCGTGCTCGTCACCGGCCAGGGCAACGAGGACGTGGTCGCCGCTGCCCTGCGTCTCGGCCTCGAAGACTACGTGATCAAGAAGAGCGGCTATCTTTCCGGTTTGCCGACGATTCTGGAAAACGCGCTGCGCCACGCGCAACTGCGGCGTGAGCAGTCGAGCCTGCGCCAGACGAGCAGCCGTCTGGCACACCTGCTGGCGGCGAGTCCGACCGTTCTCTACGCGCTACGCGTGGACGGCGAACGCGGCGAACGCAACGAACGCTTTCTGCCGGTGTGGGTCAGCGAGAACATCACGCGGGTGATGGGTTATGCGCCCGCTGACTGCATGGCGCCGGACTGGTGGTCGGCGCACCTGCACGCCGACGATCGCGATCGTGTTCTTGGCAGCGCGCAAACGCGCCTGCTCGACGATGGCGAACTGACGCACGAATATCGCTTTCTCGACGCCAGCGGCGGCGTCCGCTGGCTGCGTGACGACATGCGCTTGATTCGCGACGCCAGGGGGAAAGCACTCGAAGTCATCGGCAGCTGGAACGATCTCAGCGCCGAGCACGAGTTCAAGGAACGCCAGCGCCTCTATGCAACGGCCCTGGAAAGCACTCGCGACGGGGTGATGATGATTGCCCTGGGCGGCGAGATCATCACCGTCAACCCGGCCTTTTGCGAGATTACCGGCTACGCGGCGGCTGACGTGGTCGGCAAAAACCCGCGCTTCCTGCAGTCCGGACGCCACGATCGGGCCTTTTATCAGGCGATGTGGGCCAGCCTGACGCAGACCGGCCATTGGCAGGGCGAGATCTGGAATCGCCGGGCGGATGGCGAGATCTATCCGCAGTGGGCAACCTTGAGCGTGGTCAATGACGAGCAGGGTCAGGCGTCGCATTACGTCGGCGTGTTCACCGATCTGACCAAGCTCAAGCGCAGCGAGGAACAGGTCGAGCGTCTGGCCCATTACGATCCGCTGACCGACCTGCCGAACCGTTTGTTGTTGCGCTCGCTCCTGCAGCACGGTCTCGACCGCGCACAGCGGCAAGGCGGCAAGACGGCGGTGCTGATCATCAACCTGGATCAGTTCAAGAACGTCAATGAAAGCCTCGGGCACACGCTCGGCGATGAGCTGCTTCTGGCCGTCGCCGCTCGCCTGAAGGCCCGCCTGCGCAAGGAAGACACACTCGGGCGCCTGGCGGCCGACGAATTCGCCGCGGTGATCGAGGGTCGGCAGGACGCCGAGAATGCGGAGAGCACCGTACGCGCCCTGCTGGCCGCACTCGCCACGCCTTTCATGCTGGCCGATGGACATGAAGCCTACGCCCGCGCCAGTGTCGGAATCAGCGTCTTTCCGCAAGACGGCACGACGGCAAACGAGCTGCTGCGCACGGCCACCGCAGCCATGTCGAGGGCCAAGGAGCGCGGCGGCAATCAATACGCCTTGTACACCGATGAACTTGGCCAGGGTGCACTCGAGCGCCTGGAAATGGAGAACGCGCTGCGGCGGGTGCTGAGCAATGGCGAATTGCTCCTGCACTACCAACCGAAGCTTGATCTGGCGAGCGGCGTCATCGTCGGTGGCGAGGCGCTGCTGCGCTGGCAGCGACCCGGTGCCGGACTGGTGCCGCCGGCCAGCTTCGTGCCGCTGGCCGAGAAGACCGGCTTGATCGTGCCCATCGGCGCCTGGGTCATCGACGAGGCCTGCCGGCAGATCCGCGCCTGGAGCGATGCCGGCCTGCCGGTGGTCAAGGTGGCGGTCAATGTCTCGGCGCGCCAGTTTTCCAGCCCGGAGCTGGAGTCGGTACTCGCCGCGGCCTTGAGCCGCCATTCCGTCGCCCCGCGGATGCTGACGCTGGAGCTGACCGAAAGCATGCTCATGGCCGCGCCGGACCAGGCCATCAAGCGACTCGAACGTCTGCGCGAGATCGGGGTCGGCCTTTCGCTCGACGACTTCGGTACCGGCTATTCGAGTCTCGCCTACCTGAGTCGCTTCCCGGTCGACGAGCTGAAGATCGACCGCTCATTCGTCACCAACATCGTTAGCGATCCCAAGGACGCCAATATCGCCACTTCGGTGATCGCGCTGGCGCACCGCATGCACCTCAAGGTGGTCGCCGAAGGGGTCGAGACCGAGGCTCAACTCGGCTACCTGAAAAAGAACGGCTGTGACCAGATGCAGGGCTATCTGTTCAGCAAGCCGTTGCCGGCGGACGATTTCGCCACCTTGCTCAGCACGGGCCGGTCGCTGCCGGTCGGCGGAACGCCGAGTGAGCGGCACAGCCTGCTGGTCGTCGACGACGAGCCGAGCATCCTTTCGTCGATTCGCCGCGTCCTGCGGGGCCAGAGCTGCCGCGTGCTGACCGCGAACAGTGCTCTGGAGGCGCTGGAAATCCTGGCCCGAGACGAGGTGCAGGTGATTCTTTCCGACCAGCGCATGCCGCAGATGAGCGGTACCGAGTTCCTGGCCCGGGTCAAGCTGCTGCACCCGGACACCGTGCGGCTGGTCATTTCGGGCTACACCCAGCTCGATTCGGTGATCGACGCCGTCAATCAGGGATCGATCTACAAGTTCCTGACCAAGCCCTGGGAAGAGGAGCAACTGCGCGAGCACCTGCGCGATGCATTCGCTTACTACGAGGCGATTGTCAAACCACGCGGCAGCCACGACGGATTGCCCGACTGAGGCGGGCCGGGATTCTGGCGTCGTCGGCAGTTCCAGAGCGGGCCCGCCGCGCAGCCCCGGCGCGGCTAGTCGGCCAGCCTCTCGACGGCTTGCCTGCTGACCGCCGGCCACCAGGCGGCAGCGCTGCCGCGGCCGGGGATCGGCGCCTGCGGTGCGATTTCGAGCAGCGGTGCGATGACGAAGGCGCGCAGGTGCATGCGCGGGTGAGGTAGGCTCAGGCGCTGGCTATCGACGACCAGGTCGTCGTAGAGCAGCAGGTCGAGGTCGAGTGTGCGCGGGGCGTGATGATACTCGCGGCGGCGTCCGAACACCCGTTCGATGGCCAGCAGGGCGTCGAGCAGCTGCGCCGGTGTCAGGCGGGTGTGCAGAGCAGCAACGGCGTTGATGAAATCGGCCTGGCGGCGGATTACGCGGCCTCCCACCGGTGCCGTCCGATACAGCGACGAGAGGCGCTGCAGCCGGCATTCGGCGACGCCGGCCAGCGCGCGCGCGGCGGCGCGGACCTGCGCCTGTGGGTCGGCCAGGTTGGCGCCCAGCGCGACGTAGGCCAGGTGCTCGGTGGGGGTGGCGAGAGCGGAGTGGGGTTGCTCGGGGTGCGTCGATGTCTTGTCGCCGTCACTCATTCTGCGGCGTCGGGTTTCTGCTCGCTGTCGTCGGCTGGGCGACGGCGACGACGACGGCGTTTCTTGACGCTGGCCGGCGCCGCTGGTAGCAGCATCTCCGCGCGCGCCTCGTCGCCTGCGTGCAGAAATTCGCTCCACCAGTCGCCGATCGCCGGGTCGATTTCGCCGGACTCGGCGCGCAGCAGCAGGAAGTCGTAGCCGGCCTTGAAACGCGGTTGCTGCAGGACGCCGTAGGGTCGCTTTCCCGAGCGTTGTTCGAAGCGCGGCTGCAGACCCCAGATATCCTTGATGTCGCCGGCAATGCGCCGGGTGATGGCGAGCTTTTCCGCCTGTACGTGCAGGACTTCGTCCATGGCCACGAAAAGCGACGGGATCGGCGGTTCGCCGCGGCTTTTCAGCGGCTCCCAGGTGGCCAGGACCTGATGCCAGAGCAGGGTGGCGAAGAGGAAGCCCGGCGAGATCGGCTTGCCTTCTTCGACGCGCCGGTCGGTGGCTTCGAGCGCGAGGGCGACGAAGCGCTCGCCAAGCGGCTGCTCGAGAATCACGTCGAGCAGCGGCAGTACGCCGGCGTGCAGTCCCTCTTCACGCAGGCGCGTGACGCAACGCAGGGCATGCCCGGAGGTGAGCAGCTTGAGCATCTCGTCAAAGAGTCGCGACGGCGGCACGTTGTCGAGCAGATCGGCCATTTCGCGGATCGGCCGCCGCGCCGCGGGGTCGATGGCCAGGCCGATCTTGGCCGCCAGACGCACGGCGCGCAGCATGCGCACCGGGTCTTCGCGGTAGCGTGTCTTCGGGTCCCCGATCATGCGCAGGGTCTTCTGCTGCAGGTCGGCGACACCGTGGTGGTAATCGATGATCGTTTCCGAGCTCGGGTCGTAGTACAGCGCGTTGACCGTGAAATCCCGGCGCGCGGCGTCGTCCGACTGGCTGCCGAAGACGTTGTCGCGCAGCAGGCGGCCCTGCGCGTCGGTCTGCGCCTTGTTGCCGCCGTGCTCGCCTTGCTCGCCGTGATGGCCGCGGAAGGTGGTGACTTCGATGGTCTCCACACCCATATTCACGTGCACGATCTGGAAGCGGCGGCCGATGATCCGCGAGCGGCGGAAACAGCGCCGGACCTGCTCCGGCGTGGCGTTGGTGGCGACGTCGAAGTCCTTCGGCGTCAATCCGGCGAGCAGGTCACGAACCGCACCGCCGACGATGTAGGCCTGGTAGCCATTCTCCTGCAGGGCCTCGACGGTCTGCCGGCAGCCACGGCTGATCTGTTCACGCTGCAGACCGTGCTGGCTGGCCGCGATGATCGCCGGCTGGTTGCGGTTGCCAGCGTTTTTTCTTCCGAGAACGCGGGATATGAACTTGCGGATCATCGCTTGCTTCTTGTTCCTGTGTTGTGGCCCTATAGGCGCGGCATGATAGCCGATATTGCCCGCGCGATCAGCGCTCGATCCGCCGTCCGCTTCAGCCGAGGAGGCTGATGACCGGCCAGCCGGCGGTTTCGGCGTGCGCACGCAGCGTCGGATCAGGGTCGACCGCGACCGGATTGCTGACCTTCGACAACAAGGGCAGGTCGTTCTGCGAGTCGCTGTAGAACCAGCTGCGCTCGAAACTGCCCCACCACAGGCCCATCGCTTCGAGCCAGTCCTCGACGCGGATGATCTTGCCTTCGCGGAACGAGGGTGTGCCGCGCGGCTGGCCGGTGAATTGCCCGTTCTCGTGCGCCGGAATGGTGGCGATCAGGTGCGCGATGCCGAGATTGCGGGCCAGCGGCGCGGTGACGAAGCTGTTGGTGGCGGTGACGATGGCGCACAGGGCGCCGCTGTCGAGATGGTGGTGAACCAGCGCGCGTGCCTTGCGACCGACAATCGGCAGGATGTGTCGACGCATGAATTCGCCGAGCCAGGCGTCGAGTTGCGCGCGCGGGTAGCGCGCCAGGGGCTGCAGCTGAAAGTCGAGAAAGATCTCGATATCGAGCGTTCCGGCCTTGTACTGTTCGTAGAACTCGAGGTTTCGGGCTTCGTACAAGGCGCGGTCGAGAACGCCTTTGGCGATCAGGAACTGCGCCCATTCAAAGTCGCTGTCGCCGGCGATGAGGGTATTGTCGAGGTCAAAAAGAACAAGATCCATGGCTATGCCTTTCGCGCAGCTCAGCGCTCCAGTGGCGTCTGCAGAACTTCGCGCAGCAAGCTCAGGGTGACCGGGCGCTGGTGCTCGAGCGAGTAACGGTCGATGGCCATCAACAGGGCCGTCAGGCTGCGCATGTCGCGTGGCGCGCGCAGGAAAAGATAGGCGAAGGCCTCCGCCGGCAGGAGCAAACCGCGCGCCCGCGCCTGCTCGCCGAGCGCGGCCAGCTTTTCGCCGTCGCTCAGGGGCTGCAGCCGGTACACCAGGCTGCTGCCGAGGCGCGTACGCAGGTCCTCGCGCAAGCGAAGTTGTAGCGGCGGCACGCTGGCTGCGGCGAGCAATCGCCCGCCGCTGGCGCAGAGGCGATTGATCAGGTTGAACAGGCTGATTTGCCCACGCGCGCTGAGCGCTTCGACGTTATCGACGGCGTGCGTGCAGCCATCCGGCGCGATTTGCGCGAGATCGGGGTCGATGCGCGCGTCGCTGTACGCGGCTTCGCTGGCCTGCAGCAGATGCGATTTCCCGGCACCCGCCTCGCCCCAGAGAAAGAACAGCGGCTCGCGGTTGACCGGCGCCAGCCAGGCGGCCAGTCCGGTCAGCGCTTCAGCGTTGCCGCCGGCGACAAAATTCTCGAAGCTGGGCCGCTCTTCGGGCAGCAGGTCGAGAATCAACTGGCGCATCCGGGGGGGGTCAGGCTTGTCGGTTTGCGGTGCGATCAGCACGCGGGAGGGCCATTTCGGATAAGATTCGGGATCGGGCAGAGCAAGGTGGTCCATTCTACCACTACGCGGCATCTGCCTGCCTTGCTCGGGACGCGCTACAAGATGACTCTGGAATCTCTCTCCTATCGCGATGCCGGTGTCGACATTGACGCCGGCGATGAACTCGTCGAACGTATCAAGCCCTTTGCCAGGAAGACGCTGCGCGAAGGCGTTCTCGGCGGTATCGGCGGCTTTGGCGCCCTGTTCGAGGTCCCGAAGCGCTACCGTGAGCCGGTTCTGGTCTCCGGTACCGATGGCGTCGGCACCAAATTGAAGCTCGCATTTCAGCTCCGGCGGCATGACACGATCGGTATCGACCTGGTGGCGATGAGCGTGAACGACATTCTCGTGCAAGGTGCCGAACCGCTCTTCTTCCTCGATTACCTGGCCTGCGGCAAGCTCGATGTCGGGACCGCGGCGCGCGTCATCAAGGGCATTGCCGAGGGCTGCGAGTTGGCCGGATGCGCCTTGATCGGCGGCGAGACCGCCGAAATGCCGGGGATGTATCCCGAAGGCGAATACGATCTCGCCGGTTTCGCGGTCGGCGTCGTCGAAAAGTCGGCGGTCATCGATGGCGCAACGATCGTCCCGGGCGATGTGCTGCTCGGGTTGCCGTCGTCGGGGGCGCATTCCAACGGCTATTCGCTGCTGCGCAAGATCGTTGCCCGTTCCGGTGCCGACCTGGCCGCGCCGTTCGACGGCGAGCGGACCCTGGCCGACGCGGCGATGGCGCCAACACGGATCTACGTCAAGCCGCTCCTGGCGCTGATGCAGGCTCTGCCGGTCAAGGGGATGGCGCACATTACCGGCGGCGGGCTGACCGGTAACGTTCCGCGCATCCTGCCCGAAAATGTTCGTGCCGAGATCGCCCAGGCGGCGTGGCAGCGGCCGAAATTGTTCGACTGGCTACAGCACGAAGGCGGCGTCAGCGATGACGAAATGCACCGCGTCTTCAACTGCGGGATCGGCATGGTCGTCGTCGTCGCTCGCGAGAACGCGTCACAGGCGGTCAGGATTCTGAACGACGCTGGCGAGCCGGCACTGGTCATCGGCAGCATCAAGGCGCGCAACGAGGGCGAGGCGCAGACCACGCTGGTGTGAAGGGCGTGCGCCATGACGACGGGGGATAGGACTTTCTGCGCCAAAGCCGGGACAGCGGCGCTGCGCGTTTGCCGGCGCCTTTGCCGGCACTCGTTGTTCGCCGCCGTGTGGCGAGCGCCTGGTGGTCAGACCTTGATGTTGATCTTGACGTCGCCGCCGGCTTTTCGACGCCCGCGTTCTGAACGGGTGTCGAGTATCACCGCTTGCGTGCTGGAGCGGCGTTCCTTCTGCCGGCGCTCGACCGCTCCGGGCGGAGTTGCCGCCTCGGCCGTCTCGGCCGGCGTGGCTTCGGGGGTTTCTTGCTGCGCGCGCCGCGCCTGCTCTCGCGGCCGCCGCTCACGGGCAGGCCAGGGGTGCTTGGGCAGCGCGGTCGAGAGGCCGCTGCCGATGCCTTTTGCACCGGTGACGGGCTCCGGCTTGCTGACATCGTCGGGCTCTCTGCCGACGTTGGTGGCGGGCGGTACGACTTCAGCGGGAATTCTCACGGCTCGGCTTTCTCCTCATTCCTCGCCAGCGGCGGTCTCTCGATTCGCAGGGCCGCTGCACAAGCTATCCGAGTGGCCTTCAGACACTCGGCAGACAAACGGTTAACGGCAGGTCTCGGGGCGAACTTTAGCACTGGCGGCCGGCGGGCGCCGCAGCTTGCGCACCCCGGCTGCAGCGGGGTTGGCGATGCGAGCTGGCTTCGGTACACTTCGCCCGCCGGCGGCCAGCATGCTGTTGGCAGCTTTGCAGACCCTTCACTTGGCCGCTGCGGCGGCGGATTTGGATCGCCATGTCGCGCGGAAATCATCGATTCGTGGTTCTGGCTGTCGCAATGGTCGGACTTGTCGCCGTCGGCTACCTCGCCTATACGGGTTTTCGTCTGCCCAGTGCGCCGACGCTGCCGCCGGCGCCAGCCGCTGGCGCCGGCAAGGAAGTCGCCCGCCCCGCGCCGCCGGGTGCTTTCCCGATGGCGGTCGAGACAGCGCGCGTGCAAGCGTCGGAACTCGCGGTCGATGCCACTGCAGTCGGCTCCCTGCGCTCGAACGAGTCGGTCGTCCTGCGCCCCGAGATCGCCGGCCGTATCGCTTCGATCAACTTCAAGGATGGCGTCGCAGTCAGCAAGGGCGCGCTGCTGGTGGCGCTCGACAACGCGACGCAGGCAGCCGAGCTCGATCAGGCGAAGGCGGCTCTGGCGCTGGCCCAGGCCAATCAGCAGCGGACGCAGGACCTGTTCGCCAAGAAATTCGTCAGCGGGCAGGCGCTGGACAATACCCAGGCGGCGCTGAAGGTACAGGAGGCGGCGCTGGCCCTGGCGCAGGCCAGGCTCGACAAGACGCGTATCCGGGCGCCGTTCTCCGGGGTCCTCGGTATTCGCAATGTCAGCGTCGGCGACTACGTCAAGGAAGGCCAGGAACTGATCAATATCGAGGACATCGGGACGCTGAAGGTCGACTTCCGCCTGCCGGAATCGTATCTGGCGCAACTCAGTCCAGGGCAGCCACTGGAAGTGTCCAGCGACGCGCTGCCGGGGCAGGTCTTCGCGGCGGTGCTCGAGGCGATCAATCCGCTGGTCGAGGCCAGCGGTCGTGCCATTTCTCTGCGCGCGCAGCTGTCGAACAGCGAGCGGAAGCTGCGCCCGGGGATGTTCGTCCGCGTCCGCCTGATCTTCGACCGGCGCGACAAGGTGCTGTTGATTCCGGAGCAGGCGCTGGTTCCCGACAGCAAGGCGCCTTACGTCTATCGCGTCGTCGATGGCCAGGCGCAACGCGTGCCGATCAAGACCGGCCTGCGCCGCAACGCCCAGGTCGAGGTTGTCGAGGGCTTGAGCGCCGGCGACGAGATCGTCACTGCCGGCCAGCTGAAGCTGCGCGATGGTGCTCCGGTACGCTCGCTGGGCGCGGGCGCGCCCGCTGCTGCGCCGGCGAGCGACGGCAAGGCGGCCGCTGCGGCAGGTAGCGGAAAATGAAAATCTCCGATCTGTGCATCCGTCGGCCGGTGTTTGCGACGGTGCTCTCGCTGGCCATCATGCTCGTCGGGTTGGTCTCGTATACCCGCCTGCCGGTGCGCGAGTATCCCAAGATCGACGAACCGGTGGTCACCGTCGACACCACCTATCGCGGCGCCTCTGCCGAGATCGTCGAATCGCAGATCAGCAAACCGCTCGAGGACTCGCTGGCCGGTATCGAGGGGGTGGACGTGATTACCTCGATTTCGCGCCAGGAGAACAGCCAGATTTCAGTGCGCTTCAAGCTGGAGCGCAATCCCGATTCGGCGGCGGCGGACGTTCGCGACCGTGTCTCACGGGTGCGCAACAAATTGCCGACGGCCATCGACGAGCCGGTGATCGCCAAGGTCGAAGCCGACGCCAATCCGATCATCTGGCTGGCGTTCTCGTCCGACCACCATTCGGCGCTGGAAGTCACTGACGTCGCCAACCGCATTGTCAAGCCGCGCCTGCAGACGCTGCCGGGAGCCGCCGACGTGCGCGTTTTCGGCGAACGCCGGTACGCCATGCGCATCTGGCTCGACCGCGATCGCCTGGCGGCCTTCAATCTCACGCCACAGGATGTCGAGGATGCGCTGCGCCGGCAGAACGTCGAAGTGCCGGCCGGGCGCATCGAAAGCCGCAGCCGTGAGTTCTCGGTGGTCGCCAGGACCGATCTGACCGAGCCGGAACAGTTCGCCGCGATCATCGTAAAGCAGGCCAGCGACGGCAAAGGCAGCTACCCGGTGCGCATCGCTGACCTCGGGCGGGTCGAAGTCGGCGCCGCATCCGAGCGCAGCAGCGTTCGTTTCAAGGGTCGCTCGGCCGTCGCTCTCGGGGTCATCAAGCAGGCGACGGCCAATCCGCTCGAGCTGTCGAAGGCGCTGCGCGGCGAACTTCCGAAAGTGATCGACGAGCTGCCCGAGGGAATGACGGTAAATATCGCCTACGACTCGTCGGTGTTCATCGCACGTTCGATCGACGCGGTTTTCGAGACCATTGGCGAAGCGATGTTGCTGGTCCTGCTGATCATCTTCCTCTTCCTGCGCAACTTCCGCGCGACGCTGATTCCACTGGTGACCATTCCGGTGTCGCTGATCGGCGCTTTTGCGTTGATGCTGATGCTCGGCTTCAGCATCAACACGCTGACCCTGCTGGCGCTGGTGCTGGCCATTGGCCTGGTCGTCGATGACGCGATCGTCGTCCTCGAGAACATCTACCGGCACATCGAAGCGGGCATGCCGCGGCAGCAGGCAGCCCGGCAGGGAGCGCAGGAGATCGGTTTCGCGGTCGTGGCGATGACCATTACCCTGGCCGCCGTGTATGCGCCGGTGGCGTTCATGACCGGTCGCACCGGCAAGCTGTTCGTCGAGTTTGCGCTGACCCTGGCCGGCGCGGTGCTGGTTTCGGGTTTCGTTGCCTTGACCCTCTCGCCGATGATGTGTTCGCTGCTGTTGAAACACGAGACGCGCCACGGGAAGGTCTACGTCTGGGTCGAGAACGTCCTCAACGGGCTGACGCGGGGCTATCGTCGGGCGCTGACCATGGCCCTGCAGCGGCGCTGGCTGGTGATGCTGGTTTTCGCCGTCGTTGCCGGGTCGAATGTCTTCCTGCTCAAGGCGCTGAAGTCCGAGCTGGCGCCGGTTGAAGACCGGGGCATCATTCTCGGCGTCTTTCTGGCCCCGGAAGGCGCGACGCTGGACTATACCGACAGGTACGCGCGCCAACTCGAAGACATCTACGCCAATACCAAGGACGTCGAGCGCTACTTCGTCGTCGCTGGCAACCCGACCGTCAGTCAGGGCATTTCCTTCGTCGGGCTGAGCGACTGGGACGAGCGTTCGCGCAATTCGGGTGCGGTGGTCAAGGAGTTGTTTCCGAAGTTCATGGGCATTCCCGGCGTGCTGGCGTTTCCGGTGCAGCCGCCTTCGCTCGGTCAGAATCCGCGCGAGCGGCCGGTCAACTTCGTCATCCTGACCTCGGCGTCTTACGTCGAGCTGGAGCAGATGACCGGCAAGATTCTCGCCGAGGTGGCCAGGAATCCGGGCTTTACCAACGTCGATACCGATCTCAAACTCAACAAACCCGAGCTCTCGGTGCTGGTCAATCGTGACAAGTCCTCGGATACCGGTGTGCAGATCGAGACCGTCGGGCGCACGCTGGAAACGATGCTCGGCGGTCGCCAGGTGACGCGCTTCAAGCGCGCGGGCGAGCAGTACGACGTGATCGTGCAGGTCGCGGACAGCGATCGTGCGACGCCTTCCGACATCCGTGACATCTTTGTCCGCGCCAAGGACGGCAGCATGATTCCTCTGGCCAATCTGCTCTCTGTCAGCGAAACCGTCAGTCCCCGTGAGCTGAACCATTTCGGTCAGCGTCGGGCGGTGACCATCACCGCCAACCTCGCACCGGGCTACAGCATGGGGGATGCGCTGCGCTTTCTGGACGAGGCCGCCGGGCACGTTCTGCCGGCCGGCTACGCGGTTGATTACGCGGGCCAGTCGCGTGAGTTCAAGCTTTCGTCGTCGTCGCTGGCGCTGACTTTCGTTCTCGCGCTGGCTTTCATCTATCTGGTGCTGGCTGCCCAGTTCGAGAGTTTTCGCGATCCCTTCATCACCATGCTCACGGTGCCGCTGTCGATGACCGGTGCGCTGCTGGCGCTGCTGCTCAGCGGCGGTTCGCTCAACGTCTATAGCCAGATCGGGCTGGTGACCCTGGTTGGCCTGATCACCAAGCACGGCATCCTGATTGTCGAGTTCGCCAACCAGTTGCTGGAGCGGGGGCAGGCGGTCGGTGAGGCGGTGATCGACGCTGCGGAAATGCGCCTGCGGCCGATTCTGATGACCACTGGTGCGATGGTGCTGGGGACGATTCCACTCGCCCTGGCCAGTGGCGCCGGCGCCGAGAGTCGCCAGCAGATCGGCTGGGTGATCGTTGGCGGCCTGCTCCTCGGCACCTTCTTCACACTCTTCGTCGTGCCTACCGTCTACAGCCTGCTGGCGCGGCGCAAGAGCGCCGCTGGCGGTGACGCTGCCGCTGCCGCTGCCGCGGTGAGCATCGCGGTGCCTTAGCGACCTTTGCGGCCTTCTGCATCACCGCTCACCGGCGCGGCTGCTGGCCGGTTTTCTTTCCTAGCTCAGGCGAGTATGCTGTCGAGCTAAGTGCCGGGCGATCGTGCGCTGGCCTGGTCTGCCGTGGAGAAGGTGCTCATGAATCTCGAGAAGGTGATTTTCGGTTTTTTCATCGTTCTTGCGGCAACGCTGAACTTCGGCTTCTTCATCGGCGATATCGACAATCCGACGCACCACCACATCTACGAGCTGTTTGCCGCGATCGTCGTCAACCTGATTGCCACTGTCCTGAAGTTCGGCGACCGCACGCAGATCGGCGCGGTGCACCTGTCGACCAGCCTGGTGGCCGACCTGCAACTGGTTGCGGCGGCCTGCGTGTGGGCCATCGCCGTGCATGTCACCGGCGAGGGAATGTCGGCCGACGTCACTACCAGTGTCGTTTCGCTCAGTGGCGGGGCCTTGCTGGCCAACTTCGTTTCGCTGGTGTTGTTGATTGCCGAGACGGTGATGTTGCGGCGCTGATGGCGACGCCGGAATGAACACCAGCATCTTCTTTCTCGCCCTGCGGCGGATGCGCGTGCCGCTGATCGTGCTGATTGTCCTGTATGCGGTGTCCACGCTCGGACTGACGCTGGTTCCCGGCATCGATGCGCAAGGTCGGCCAGCGCCGCCGATGAGTTTCTTTCACGCCTTCTATTTCGTCAGCTACACGGCCAGTACGATCGGCTTTGGCGAGATTCCGGTGCCCTTTTCCGACGCCCAGCGGATGTGGGTCACGGTGTGCATTTTCCTCTCGGTGATCGGCTGGTCATACTCGATCATCAGCCTGCTCGCGCTGGTCCAGGACAAGGGTTTTCAGCAGGTCCTGCAGAGCGGCCAGTTTGCGCGCCGGGTACGGCATCTCGGCGAGCCTTTCTACATCGTCTGCGGCTGTGGCGAAACCGGGATGCTGATTGCGCGCGCGCTCGATCGCAGCGGCATCCGGGTGGTGGCCCTCGAGCGTAATGACCAGCGCATCCAGGAAGTGGAACTCGAGGATTTCGCGGCGGACATTCTCGTCCTCTGTGCCGATGCTGCGCAACCGCAAAACCTGATTCTCGCCGGCTTGAAGCACCGTAGTTGTCGCGGCGTGCTGGCGATCACAGACGACGATTCGGCCAATCTTGCGGTGGCCATTGCCAGCCGGTTGGTCAATCCGCGGCTGATGGTCGTGGCGCGCGTCGCCAGCCCGTCGGTGGAGCGCAACATGATGTCCTTTGGGACGCACTACGTGGTCAATCACTTCGAGAAGTTTGCCGACTATCTGGCGCAGGCGATTCATTCACCGAGTTGGTTCCGTCTGGTCGACCTGCTCACCGGGCTGCCCGGACAGAAAGTACCCGAGCGGCACGATCCGCCGGTTGGCGACTGGGTCGTTTGTGGCTATGGTCTGTTCGGGCAGGCGGTGGTACGTAATCTGGAGCGGCAGGGCGTCAGCCTGACGGTCATCGCGCCGGAACAGAATCTGCCCGCCACGGTTCGCCACATCGTCGGCCACGGTATGGAAGCGGAGCCCCTGCGGCTGGCAGGAATAGAAACCGCGGTGGGCATCGTCGCCGGTGGCGACAATGACACCAACAACCTGTCGATCGCGATGACGGCCAAGGAGATCAACCCGGCGCTATTCGTCGTGGTGCGCCAGAACCGGGTGGCCAACGAAGTCCTCTTCGACGCCTATGATGCCGACTTCACCATGGTTCCGTCACGGATCGTCGCACGCGAGTGCATGGCGCTGATCACCTCGCCATTGCTGACCCGTTTCCTGCGCCATGTCCGCGCCTGGCCGGACACGCGCGCGGCAAGCGTCGCCCGGCAACTTGAGGAGCTCTGTGTCCACCGCGTACCCCTGGTCTGGAGCGTGCGACTGAATGCCGCAGACGCGCCGGCAGCGCACAAGCTTCTCATGATGGAGCAGGTGACCATCCGTATGGAGATATTGCGGCGCGATCCGGCCGCGCGCCAGGACTTCCTGCCCTTGCTGCCGCTGTTGCTGGTGCGCGACGGACGCGACCAGGAACTGCCCGAAGATGAAACGGTCCTGAAACCGGGTGACGAGCTGCTGTTTGCCGGCACGCGGGCCGCCAAGACAGCGCAGAACCTCGCGCTCGACAATCGCAATGCCCTCGAATACGTACTTACCGGGCATGATGCGCAGGGCTTGCTGTGGCGCTGGTTCAACCCGACGAAGCGCGCCGGCGACCCCGGCAGGGGCTAGTGGCGCTCGACACGCGCTCGGGTTCGCGGCGGCCGGGAGTCTGTGACCAAGTCGGTCGACCTGGTTGGCCAGCGGCTAGGCTGGGGTGTGCGAGTGCGGCTGTCCTGCGGCGTGAGACAGGACAGCGATGCCAACGAGAGGCTTTCCTGCTTGCCTTCAGCTAGACCGAGAACGAGGAACCGCAACCGCAGGTGGTCGACGCGTTCGGGTTCTTGATGACGAATTGCGAGCCTTCGAGGCCTTCCGTGTAGTCGATTTCAGCGCCCACCAGGTACTGATAGCTCATCGGGTCGACGAGCAGCGTTACGCCATTCTTCTGCAGTGCCGTGTCGTCGTCGTTGGCGACTTCGTCAAAGGTGAAACCGTACTGGAAGCCGGAGCATCCTCCGCCGGTGACGAAAACGCGAAGCTTCAGATCGGGATTGCCTTCGTCCTCGATCAATTCCTTCACTTTTCCGGCCGCGTTGTCGGTAAAGACGAAAGGCATGGGTATTTCAGTTGCTGCGTTCATTGGTGATCCTCCTGAAGCTGTTATCTGATGAGACTGCTGACGAGAAAGTCAGCCACTTGAAGCAAGTTTTAGTTTCGCTGTGCCGGTGCCTGCCTGACGCATCAGGCGGCCCTCGACAATGGCTCCGAGCTGAACTTCGCTTTGACGGTATTCAACGTCACCTCTGACACGTACGTTGGGGAGGAGTTCCAGCGCGTCGCTGGCCACAATCGAACCCATGACGTTGCCATTGATTGCCGCATGCGACAGCGTGATCCTGCCCTCGACTCTTGCTTGTTCGCTGAGCGCGAGCGCGCCGGCATCTGCCGGGCGCGAAGCTGGCCGTCCTGCAAGACGCGAGCTTCGACGTTTTTCAGCGTGGCGCCAACGGACACTGAAAAAAACCCTTCAATGCGCTGAGTGTGCTTGATTTCAAGACGATACTCCGATGATCGCTGGGCCGCCTTCGACGGCAAGCGGATGATAACATTTTTGCCTTCCTGGCGGACCGCGAGCAGCCGCTCAAGCGTTCGCCTGGCCTCCTTCGCCGTTGGCCCGGCGCTGTCGATGAATAATATCCTATGGAGCTACTGGCCGGAGGCGGACGGCGGGCGCCGCGCATGCGCTCGAGGCGTTGATGCCCACGCGTGCTGGCGCGGGCGTTCGAGCCTTAGGGAAGCACCGCCAGTTGCCAAAGGCCTTCGGTTTCCGGTCGGCCGAACATGATGTTCATGTTCTGCACCGCTTGTCCTGCGGCGCCCTTGACGAGGTTGTCGATGACCGCAAGCACGACCAGGACCTTTCCCTGCTGCGGCCGGTGCAGGGCGATGCGGCAGAGATTGGCGGCGCGGACCGAACGTGTGTCGGGGTGCGATCCGGGGGGCAGGACGTCGACGAACGCTTCGCCACGGTAGCGTTCTTCGAAAAGCCGCTGAAAGTCGGCGTCGTTCTTGATACGCGCGTAGAGAGTGGCATGGATACCGCGGATCATCGGCGTCAAATGCGGGACGAAGGTCAGGCCAACCGGCTGTGCGGCCATGGTCGACAGGCCTTGCTGGATTTCGGGCAGATGGCGATGCCCGGGGACGGCGTAGGCCTTGAAATTGTCTGAGGCTTCCGCGAACAATGTCGGAATCTCGGCCTTGCGACCGGCTCCCGAGACCCCCGACTTGGTGTCGGCAATCAATTGGCCAAGGTCCACCACTCCCGCTTCAACCAAGGGCATGAAGCCGAGTTGGACGGCTGTCGGATAGCACCCCGGGTTGGCCACCAGGCGAGCCTTGCTGATCCCGGAACGGTCGTGCTCGGGCAGTCCGTAGACGGCTTTTTCCACCCAGTCGGGGCTGGCATGCGACATTCCATACCAGCGTTCCCACTCGGCGACGTCCTTGATGCGGAAATCGGCAGCCAGGTCGATTACCCGTACCCCGGCGTCGAGCAGTGCCGGCGCCTGGGTCATGGCGACGCCGTTGGGAGTGGCGAAGAAAACGAGATCGCAGCTGCGCAGATCAGCGCTGGCCGGATCCTCGAACTTGAGATCCAGCCGTCGCCGCAAGCTGGGAAACATGTCCGAGACGGCCGTGCCGGCCTCGCCACGCGAGGTGATGGCGACAAGTTGCACCTGTGGGTGTTGTGCCAGCAAGCGCAGCAGTTCGACACCGGTGTAGCCAGTGCCGCCGACGATTCCAACCTTGATCATGAAAGACTCCCGGATAGCCTGCCATCATAGTTCCGAGTTTCCCAAAACACAAAAGCCGCCCTGAGGCGGCTTCTGGCTGGGCAATGGTTCGCAGCCGATTCGTGACCGGCGGCTTATCGTTTCGAGAACTGCTTGCGCCGACGGGCCTTGTGGAAGCCGACTTTCTTGCGCTCGACTTCACGTGCATCGCGAGTGACGAAGCCAGCCTTGGAAAGCGCCGGCTTGAGCTCGTTGTCGTAGGCGATGAGCGCGCGCGTGATTCCGTGCCGCACTGCACCAGCCTGTCCGGATTCGCCACCGCCGCCGACGTTGACCAGAATGTCGAAGTCCGGCAGTTGCTCGATGAGTTGCAGCGGCTGGCGAACAATCATTCGGCCAGTAACGCGCGTGAAGAACTCATCGACCGGCTTGCCGTTGACCACGAAGCTGCCGTTGCCGCGCTTCATGAATACGCGCGCTACGGCGCTCTTTCGGCGACCGGTGCCATAGAAATAGTTATCAGCCATTTGTGACCCCTTAGAGTTCCAGAACCTTGGGCTGCTGGGCAGCGTGCGGATGGGTTGTGCCGGCGTAGCACTTCATTTTCTTGAGCATGGCGTAGCCGAGCGGCCCCTTGGGGAGCATGCCCTTGACCGCCTGTTCAAGGACGCGGCCCGGGAAGCGCTGCTGCATCTTGCTGAAGTTCGTCTCGTAGAGACCGCCAGGATAGCCCGAGTGGCGATAGTACTTCTTGTCTTCGGCCTTGTTGCCGGTCACGCGCAGCTTCTCGACGTTGGTGACGACGATGTAGTCGCCGGTATCGACGTGCGGGGTGAACTCAGGCTTGTGCTTGCCGCGCAGGCGACGAGCAATTTCGGTTGCAAGGCGACCCAACACCTTGTCCGTGGCATCAACCACAAGCCACTCGCGTGTCACTTCATGCGACTTGGCGGAGAAAGTCTTCATCAAAAACGCCGTCCTTATTTGCCTGATCACGGAAAGCCCAGCATCTTAGGGTAACTGTACAGTGGGTGTCAATCGATCTTTGGCCGCGGCGGAGAATAAATTCGTTTGCGACGGGCGGCTGCGCAGGCGTTGGGCGGGCAGCGAGCGGGGCCACTGCTCGTTGCAATCATCGACGGCCAATCGCAGACAAAAAAAAGCGCGGCTCGTTGGAGCCGCGCTAAATCCACACCAAAGGAGGAGGGTGGAGGAGACAACCGGGAAAAAAGGCCGATCAGCAAGGTGCTTACTGCTTACGTTGAAAGCATTATGGCTCGCCCGAGTGTAAAGGTCAAGTATTATTTGTGCGCTGCGCCATCTTTTTCCGCAAATCTAGAATGAAATGAAAGGAGGCGAATACAAAACCCATTAATACAATGTGGTGGAATGTCTTGGGTACATGCGTTACACAATATGCAATTCCAGTAGACCTTCTGGGAACGATGTTTTTTGGCGTAAATGCTGCAATGCAGCATTGGTGCGGGCTGCCGGGTCTATGGGCCTTGAGGCTACAATAGGGGGCGGGCGCAGGTCTTTGCGGTCGGGGTCTGACACCTTGTCATGCCCGCTGGGAAAAGAGGGGAGGAAAGGGCATGGACTGTAAGGTGAAGTGGACCGGCGACGGGATGTCGTTCATCGCAGAAACGGGGACCAATCACACGGTAGTCATGGATGGGGCGATCGAGGCTGGGGGCCGCAACCTGGCGCCCCGTCCGATGGAGTTGATGCTTGCTGGCGCCGGTGGTTGCGCGGCCTTCGATGTCGTCCTGATTCTCAAGAAAGGGCGGCATGCGGTTAAAGGCGTCGAGGTCAGCCTTCAGGCAGAGCGCGCGGACGTCGAGCCGCGGGTATTTACCCGCATTCATTTCCACTTTCGCGTCACCGGGAAGCAGCTCAAGCCGGAGGCGGTGGCGCGTGCCATCGAGTTGTCGAAGGACAAGTACTGCTCGGCGACCAGCATGCTCAGCAAGACCGCCGAGATCACGCACGACTTCGAAATCGTCGACGAGTGAGGTGCGGTGCAGGGTGCGCCCGGAAGTCAGCAGTGGCTGCCGGCCCGCGTGCCTCGCTACTCGTGCGCCGCCGCGTCCAGCCTACACGTAGTAGGCGGTGCCCGTCATCGTGCGCGATACCAGGCGCATCGCCAGCCTGGCGCCGGCCGGCAATTCGCGAGCGCCCAGGCGCACGGCGGTCGCGGCGTGTGAAATCTCGTCCAGGCGCATCTGCTCGACGATCGCGCGTGACTTGAGGTCCTGCCATGGTAGATCGCTGAGATGATGGTCGAGGTGTGCCTCGACCTGTCTCTCGGTCTCGGCAAGAAAACCCAGGCTCCACGTGTCGCCCAGCTTGCCTGCGCCGATTCCGATGGACAGGGCGCCGAGGTACCAGAGTGGGTTCAACAGGCTGGTCCGCCCACGCAGTTCGGCGAGGCGGCGCTCGGTCCAGGCCAGGTGTTCCGTTTCTTCATGCGCGGCTTCTTGCAGCGCCAGCCTGACCTGCGGATCGTTGCAGCTCAACGCCTGCCCCTGGTAGAGGGCCTGCGCGCAGACCTCGCCGACATGGTTGATACGCATCAGGGCCGCGGCGTGCGCTCGTTCCTTGTCCGACAGCTCCGCTTCGGGCTGCTCGCTGCCGGGCACCCGACGAGTGGTCGGCGCGGGCGCAAAAAGCGTACGCAGAGCCTTGTCGAACTCGATGACGATGCGGTCGGTGATCATGCGCGGCCTTTGCTCTTCCCGTTGTCGTGTCGAGAGTTAAAGAAATCGGCGAGCCTAGGGCCGAAGGTTGGTTCGATTGCCACCGGAGCGGAGAATCCGGCGCGCGTCATCGGCATCGCGCAGGCTGGTGCCGACGGTGCAGAAATACTCGCCAAACAGTGCTGCGTGCTGCCGGTTGACCGTGCTTTCCTCGATCCGTAGCCACTGTTCGCTGCGTGCTTTGGACCAGGTGTCGTCGGAGCGACCAAAGCCAAAGACTCGGCGCTCGCCGGTGGCGCAGCGTATCGCTTCATAACTGACGTTGCGCGCGCCGGCGGAACTCACGATGACCAGCGTGTAGTAGACGACGCGCTCCGGGGTCACCGATAGTGACTCGCTGTCGATCATGAATTTGTTGTCTGCGGTCGCACTGACCGTGAACGGGATCAGGTTCTCGGCCCGCGGAAACGGTGGGAAGCGGACTTCGATCGCTTCTGCGCGTTGCTTTGCAGAGCTGCCACCATCGCTATCGTCGCTGGCCGAAGAGGCCGGCGACGACAAAAAGGCGACCAGCGGCAAGAAGCAGCAGGCCAGGCGCGAGAGGGATACGGCACGGCTGGGGCGCGTGCGTCGCCGCAGTTCAGGGACGGTGGATTTCATTTCTTTCCTGTCGCCTCGATCGCCAAACCCATCGCCTCAGGCGTCGTGGAACGGCGTGCCCGCCGGTGGTCGGCGTTCAGGAAGCGGGCGAGTTCGTTCAATGCCTCTTCGTAGACCCTGCGCTTGAACTCGATTACCGCGTCGAGTGACACCCAGTAATGATTCCAGCGCCAGGCATCGAACTCGGGATGGTCGCAGGCGCGCAAGGAAACATCGCTGTCGCGCCCGATCAGCCGCAGCAGAAACCAAATCTGCTTCTGGCCTCGGTAACTGCCACGCCATTCGCGTCTTACCCAGTGCGTCGGAACGTCGTAGCGCAACCAGTCTTTGGTGCGACCAAGGATGAACACATGTTCCGGCAACAGGCCTACCTCTTCGTGCAATTCACGGTACATCGCCTGTTCCGGCGTTTCGCCCCGCTTGATGCCGCCTTGCGGAAACTGCCATGAATGCTCTCTGATACGCTTGCCCCAGAACACCTCGTTCTTGGTATTACAAAGAATGATGCCGACGTTCGGGCGATAGCCTTCACGATCAAGCATTTATGGAACCTGCGATTCTATTGATTGAGCGCATTTTTTCACACTTCGATGCCCTTGCAAAGGAGCGCATACGCCCGCCGGCGCACGCTCACCGAAGCGCGAAGTAGAGACGCTCTGCCGCCGATGACCAGCAGCTCGGGTGGAGGTTGGCGCAATTAGATCAAAGTCATGCCCGTCAGCCAGGCGATCGCCAGCAGGACTCCGCGCCGGAGGGGCGCTGGCCCGCCCTGCCGGTGGCCCGAACTGCGTGCGCCTGCGCGCGCAATAGGCGTCGCCGATCGGCTCTCTGTCGAGTAAAATCGCCGTTTCCATCCTTTTGCCGCGGATTCTCATGCGCACTTCCCGTTTCTTCCTGGCGACACTCAAAGAGGCGCCTTCCGACGCTGAGGTGATCAGCCACCAGCTGATGGTGCGCGCAGGAATGATCAAACGCCTGGCCGGCGGGATCTACACCTGGATGCCGCTTGGCCTGCGCGTGCTGCGCAAGGTGGAGAGGGTGGTGCGCGAGGAGATGGACCGCGCCGGGGCGATCGAATTGTCGATGCCGGCGGTGCAGCCCGCCGAGCTGTGGCAGGAATCCGGACGCTGGGAGAAGTACGGTCCCGAATTGCTGCGCTGCAAGGACCGTCACCAACGCGATTTCGTCATTGGCCCGACGCACGAAGAAGTGATTACCGACGTCGTGCGCAAGGACGTGAAGAGCTACCGTCAGCTGCCGCTGCACTTCTACCAGGTGCAGGTAAAGTTCCGCGACGAGATCCGGCCACGCTTCGGGATCATGCGCGGCCGCGAATTTCTGATGAAGGATGGCTATTCGTTCCACAGCAGTTTCGCCGACCTGCAGCGCGAATACCGCAACATGTTCGAAACCTATACGCGCATCTTCACCCGCCTGGGGCTGAAATTCCGTGCGGTCGCGGCGGATACGGGTTCGATCGGCGGGACCGGATCGCACGAGTTCCACGTCCTGGCAGACTCCGGCGAGGACGCACTGGCCTATTGTCCGGATTCGGATTTTGCCGCCAACGTCGAGCTCGCCGAAGCCCTTGCCCCGGCAGCCGCGCGCCCGCCTGCTGCCGAGTCCATGCAGAAAGTTGCCACGCCGGGCCGCATCACCTGTGCCGACGTCGCCGAGTTTCTCGGCCTGCCGCTGATCCGAACGGTCAAGGTGATTGCCGTGGTTGTCGACCCGGAAGCCGAAAAGCCTGGCCCGTTGGCCATGATCCTGCTCCGCGGCGACCATAATCTGAACGAAGTCAAGGCGGCCAAGCAGCTTGGCGAGTTTCGCTTTGCGCGCGAAGACGAGATCATCGGCGCCCTCGGCTGTCAGCCCGGCTATCTCGGCCCGGTCGCCGTTGGCGAGCGGCCGATCTACGTTGATCGCAGCGTCGCGGCGATGGCCGACTTCGTTTGTGGAGCAAACGAGGCCGGGTACCACCTCACCGGCGTGAACTTTGGCCGTGACGTTGCCGAGCCGACGCTGGTCGCCGATTTCAGGAACGTCGTCGCCGGCGACCCGTCGCCAGACGGAAAAGGCCAACTGGAACTTTGCCGCGGCGTCGAGGTGGGCCATATCTTCCAGCTCCGGACCAAGTATGCCGAGGCACTCAAGTGCAGCTTTCTCGACGAGGGCGGGCAGAGCAAGATCATGGAAATGGGCTGCTACGGGATCGGCGTTACGCGTATCGTCGGGGCGGCCATCGAGCAGGGGCACGACCAGCGGGGAATTTGTTTCCCCGCGGCGATCGCTCCGTTCGAGGTGTGCATCGTCCCCATGGGTTACGCCAAGAGCGAAACCGTCAAGGCCGCGGCGGATACCTTGTACGCCGAATTGAGCACTGCCGGCATCGACGTTCTGCTCGACGACCGCAACGAGCGTCCGGGCGTGATGTTTGCCGAAATGGAACTGATCGGCATTCCGCACAGGGTCGTCGTCGGCGACCGGGGTCTCGCCGAAGGCAAGCTCGAGTACAAGGGACGTGGCGACGCCGAGTCGCAGATGTTGCCGCTCGCCGAGATCGGCGCCTTCCTGAAAGCCCGGCTGTGCGCCGCGTCCTGACGCTCATTCCGCTGCTGCTCGCGCTGCCGCTGCTGGCGCCGTCCGCGGCGCTCGCCGGGGCGCAGAAGTATGAACCGCTTTCGGCCAGCGTGCATGGCGCGCTGTCGCGATCGGTCTCCGATCGCGCGCCGCAGCACAGCTCGTTCGAGGATTCGGCGGTCGCCAGCGACTGGCTCAGCGAGATGTCAGGACGCCTTGTCAAACGCATTCCCGACCGGGTGGCCCGCCAGGAATTCCTGCGTTCGGTGCATTACGAAGCGACGCGGGCGGGTCTCGACCCGCAGCTGGTCCTTGGCCTGATCCAGGTGGAAAGCGGCTTCAACAAATACGCCGTCTCCAGCGCCGGCGCGCGCGGCTTCATGCAGGTGATGCCCTTCTGGGTCAAACTGGTCGGACGTAGCGACGACAACCTCTTCCATCTGCGCACCAATCTGCGCTACGGATGCACCATCCTTCGCCACTACCTGGACATCGAGCGCGGCGATCTCTACCGCGCGCTCGGCCGCTACAACGGCAGTCTTGGCCAGGCCGCCTACCCGAACATGGTGCGCGCAGCCTGGCAAAACCAGTGGAAGTTCACCCCGAGCACACTGGCCCTGCGCTGATCCGGCGTTCGGCTTGACCTGCCGGGTGCACCGTCGTCAGCGCATCCCCGGCATCATCCCTTTCAGTCCGCGCATGAGCTGGCCGATGCCGCCTTTCGAGAACTGCTTCATCATCTTCTGCGTCTGTTCGAACTGCTTCAGCAGGCGATTGACCTCCTGCACCTGAACGCCGGCACCGAGCGCGATGCGGCGCTTGCGCGCGGCCTTGAGCAGCTCCGGATTGACCCGCTCGGCCGGGGTCATCGAGTTGATGATGCCCTCGATCCTGGCCACCGCCTTCTCCTCGCCGCCTGCCGGCAACTGGCCCGCCGCCTGCGAAAACTGCGCCGGCAGTTTCTCCATCATCGACGACAGGCCGCCCATCTTGCGCATCTGGCTGATCTGGCCCTTGAAGTCGTTGAGGTCGAAGCCCCGGCCTGACTTGAGCTTCTTGGCGAAGTCGACCGCCTGCTGCTCGTCGATGCCCTTCTTCGCGTCTTCGATCAGCGACAGCACGTCGCCCATGCCGAGGATTCGCGACGCCATGCGCTCGGGGTGGAACGCTTCCAGACCGGTCAGTTTCTCGCCGACGCCGGCGTACTTGATCGGCCGGCCGGTGACGTGGCGTACCGACAGCGCCGCGCCCCCCCGCGCGTCACCGTCGAGCTTGGTCAGGATGATGCCGGTGAGCGGCAGCGCTTCGCTGAATGCCTTGGCCGTATTGATCGCGTCCTGACCGAGCATGGCATCGACGACGAACAGCGTTTCGATCGGCTTGACCGCCGCGTGCAGCTCGGCGATCTCCTTCATCATCGCCTCGTCGATGGCCAGGCGGCCGGCGGTGTCGACGAGCAGCACGTCGTGAAAGTGTCGTTTCGCCCAATCGAGCGCGTTGCGGGCGATGTCCACCGGCTTTTCGCTCGACGTCGAGGGCAGAAACTCGACCCCTGCCTGCGCAGCGACGGTCTTCAACTGCTCGATGGCTGCAGGACGATAAACGTCGCAGGAAACCACCAGCACCTTCTTCTTCTGCGTCTCGCGCAACATCTTGGCCAGCTTGCCGACGGTGGTCGTCTTGCCGGCACCCTGCAGGCCGGCCATGAGCATGACTGCCGGTGGTTGGGTGGCCATGTTAAGGCCGCTGTGGGCGTCACCCATGAGCTTGGTCAGCTCACGATGGACGACGCCGATCAGGGCCTGCCCCGGGCTCAGCGAGCCGATCACTTCCTCGCCGATCGCTTTTTCGCGGACCGCGGCGATGAGTTCCTTGATGGCCGGCAAGGCGACGTCGGCTTCGAGCAGGGCGAGGCGAACTTCACGCAGCGCGTCACCAATATTGGCTTCGGTCAGGCGCGCTTCACCGCGCAGCGTCTTCATGACGCGGGCAAGGCGTTGGGTCAGGTTGTCGAGCATTTGGATTCCGGCTTGGTGTAAACTCAAAAAATGCCAGACATTCTACTGCAGCTTCTCCCGCACATCGTTTCATCGCTGATTTACGCGGTGATGGGCGTGCATTTCTGGCATACGCGCTGGCGTGAAAGCGACCGCCCACTGGTCACCCTGCCGATGCAGGGATGGGAGCGGGGGGTCCTCTTCGGCGCCCTCGTGATTCAGGGTTTCGGGCTCTACCAGGGGCTCTTCAGCGCTGGCGGCATGCGCTTCTCGTTCAGCTTCGCGATGTCGCTGATGCTCTGGCTGGCCGTTCTCATCTACTGGCTGGAGAGCTTCCGTTCGCGCATGGATGGTCTGCAGCCGATGGTCCTGCCGCTCGCCGCACTCGGCGCCCTGTCACCGGCCGTGTTTCCGCAACTGCGCGTCATCGCCCATGCCGGCGCCTGGGGTTTCCAGCTCCATTTCCTGACCGCGATGCTGGCCTACAGCCTGTTTACCCTCTCCGCACTGCACGCCATCTTCATGGGTTTCGCCGAGCGCAAGCTGCATCAGCGGGCGATTACCAAGAGCCTGTCCAGCCTGCCGCCGATCCTGACCATGGAAGCGCTGCTCTTTCGCATGATCACTGTCGCCTTCCTGTTGCTGACCGTGGCGCTGGTCAGCGGTGTCATGTTCTCCGAAGCCATTTTTGGCAAGGCCATGGTCCTCGACCACAAGACCTTGTTCGCCTTCGCTTCGTGGGGTATTTTCGCCGCCCTGCTCGTCGGCCGGCGTATCTATGGCTGGCGCGGGCGCATCGCGCTGCGCTGGACGCTGGCCGGATTTCTCGTTCTGCTGCTGGCCTACATGGGCAGCCGCTTCGTCGCCGAAGTCCTGCTCCATCGCTTGTGAGCCCGTACTCATTCTCGCGTACCTGTTCTCCACCGGCAGAGCATCGCCATCCCTTTCGAATGACAAACCGAGGAGTATCAGCATGGAAAAGCCCGCAAATCCGGTTGGATGGTTCGAGATCTACGTTTCAGACATGACCCGCGCGCGCGACTTCTACACGGCGGTATTCGGGCGTGAGCTGATCGCCCTGCCCGAAATCGGCGAAGGCGGCGAAATGTACGCATTCTCGTGGGTCGAGGGCGGGGGTGGCGCTGCCGGTGCGCTGGTGCGGCACCCGATGAACGCTCCGGGAAAGGGCGGCACGATGGTCTATTTCAACTGCGACGACGCTGCCAACGAGGCCGAGCGAGCGGTCGAGGCGGGGGGCCGGGTCATCCAGCCGAAGATGGCGATCGGTGAATACGGCCATATCGCGCTGGTCCAGGATAGCGAAGGCAATATCATCGGCCTGCACTCGATGCAGTAGGCACGGTTCCCTGGCGCTCCCACCGGCCGGATGCTGCAGAGCGGTCGTTTTGCCGGAGCGCTGTCGTCGTGCAGAGAGCTTGTCGACCGTCGCTGAAGATGGCAAGCTCCTCCCCTTCGATGAAGACCTCGAGGTGCCTGCGATGCTGCAGATTCTTCTCTATGGCGATTCCCTCTCCTGGGGGATCATTCCCGAAACTCGTCGTCGGCTGGGTTTCGACGAGCGCTGGCCGGGGGTGATGGAAAACCTCCTCAACGCGAATGGCCGCCGCGTGCGCGTCATCGAGGACTGCCTCAACGGTCGTCGGACCGTCTGGGACGATCCCTTCAAGCCCGGTCGCAAGGGCATCGACGGCCTCGCTCAGCGCATCGAGAGCCACTCGCCGCTGGCGCTGGTGATCCTGATGCTGGGCAGCAACGATTTCCAGTCGATTCACCCGCACAACGCCTGGCACTCGGCGCAGGGCCTCGCTGCCCTGGTCAACGCCATCCGTCAGGCGCCGATCGAGCCCGCTATGCCGGTGCCGCCGATCCTGCTCGTCGCGCCGCCGCCGCAGGAGGAACCGCGCGGAACGATCGCGCCGAAGTTCGTCGGCGGCGAGCGCAAGTGCATCGGCCTCGCCGCCGCCTGCCGCGAGGTCGCCGACACGCTTGGCTGTCCCTACTTCGACGCCGGCACGGTGGCAGCAGTCAGTCAGCTCGACGGCGTGCATCTCGACGCCGACCAGCACGCCCGCCTGGGGGCCGCGCTGGCGAAAGTGGTGGAGGGGCTGTTGCCCGAAGCGCTGCTCGGCGTGCGGCCGGGGTAGCGCTCCTGAAACGGCCGGGCTGCCGGCCGCTCAGTCGGGTGATGTGGCAAAAACCGGTTCGCAACGCACTTCCGATTTCACCGAGTTGGCGATGAAGCACTCCGCGTGCGCCTGCTGGTGCATCTGCATCACGTCTTCGCGCCCAGGCGCGCGATTGCCCGCGAACGCCACCTCCGGTTTGAGCGTGACGACGGTGATTGCCAGCTTGCCGTCGCTGTTTTTCGCCATCACGCCGACCGGGCTGTCGGCGTAGCGGTCGACGCAGAAACCACGCCGGGCGGCGATGGAAAGGAACCACAGCATGTGGCAACTGGCCAGCGAAGCGACAAAGGCCTCTTCCGGATCCACGGCCGCCGGATCGGACATGGGTACCGGAACGACGTGCGGCGACGACGAAGCAGGAATTTCGAGGCCGCCAACGAAGCGCAGCAGGTGGCGGCGGCTGTAGCGGTTGGCGAGGAAATCCTGCTCGCCACGAAGCCAGAGAAGCTGTGCGCAGTACTCGGCCATGGTCAGTCTCCCCGGAGCGGGGTTGATCGGGAACGGCAAGTAATAGCACAGCTGCCGCGTCGCGTGGAAGCCGCGAGTGGCGCGGCGGGTGGCGCCGCCGCTCTTTTCGCACAGCGTGCCTGCCGCCATAATTGCCGGCGTGCAATCACCATTCGCAGAGGAAACCGACATGAAAGCCATCGTTACCGGACACAGTCGCGGCCTCGGCGCGGCGATTGCGGAAACCCTGCTGGCACGCGGCATTGCCGTGCTCGGCCTGGCTCGGCACGGCAACGCCGGGCTGGTGGCGGCCTGCCCGCAGTTGTTCCACGAGCGGGCCATCGACCTGAGCGACGTCGCAGCGCTGCAATCCTGGCTTGGCGGTGACGACCTGCGGCTATTTCTGGCCGGCTGCACGTCGATCCTGCTGATCAACAACGCCGGCACGGTGCAACCCGTCGGCGCGGTCGGCAGCGCGGATAACGCGGCGATCGCCAGTGCCCTGAACATCAACGTTGCCACCCCGCTGATCCTCGCCAACGCCGTCATCGCGGTCGCCGCGGAAGTCCCGGAAAAGCGCATCCTGCACGTTTCCAGCGGCGCTGCGCGCAGCCCCTACCCGGGCTGGAGCGTCTACTGCGCGAGCAAGGCGGCGCTCGACCAGCACGCGCGTTCGGTGGCCCTCGACCGGGTCCCGGGTGTGCGCATCGCGAGCGTCGCGCCCGGGGTCATCGATACCGAGATGCAGGCCGAAATCCGCGCCACGCCGCTGGCCCGCTTTCCCGTGCGCGGCAAGTTCGAGGCCCTGCAGCGCAACGGCCAGCTTGCCGACGCCGGCGAGTGCGCCGGGCGTCTGGTGGCGTATCTGCTGGACGACGGCTTTGGCGCCGAGCCGGTGACCGACCTTCGCGATTAGCTTCGCGCGCAGCGGATGTCGGCCATGCGAAGAGCAGGGGGCGGCGAGCGAGGTCAACGCCCTGGCCAATGGCTGGACGGGCACGCCCATTCTGACGCAGGCCTTGAAGCGGTGGCCGCCGAGCGTGCCGCCGCAGCTAGACTTCGAGCAGGCGAAACTCTTCGCTCCGGGCAAAGCTGAGGACATCGCCAGGACGCAGCCACTTCTCGCCCGCGATCCGCTCACCGTTGACGAAGGTGCCGTTGCCGCTGTCGAGGTCGGTCAGCGTGCAGATGCCCGCATCCAGCTCCATGCGGGCGTGATATCGGCTGACCGAGGGGTCTCTGATCACCAGATCGTTCTCCTCCGCCCGTCCGATGCTCGTCGTCCCGTCGTTGATGACGTGGCGCAGCAGCGTGTTGCTGCGCGAGATCAGCACCAGGCCCGGCGCGGGCGATTCGGCAGGCTCCGGGCGCGCTGGCGGGAACGCCCGCAGTACCTGCGTTGTCACGTTGTCGGAGCGGGGCGCCGCCCGGCGTTCCCAGTCGCTTTCGAAAACCGCCGTCAGGCGCTGCAGGACCTCGCCATCGTCAACCGTGATCGACAGTTCGCGGCGCCGATCAAGGCTCTCCGTGCGCAGGTTCATGCTGCCGATGACCGCCGTGGCGCCGTCGATGATCGTGCACTTGGCGTGCAGCCGGTAGCGTGCAACGGCGCGAAAGGCGATCTCTGCCGGCAGCCTGCTGGTGTGCCGTTCGTCGCCGAGGACGCGAACCGGGATACCGCTGCGCGCTTTCTTCACGAGCAGGGCGACAATGGCCGGATCCTGCAGCTTGGCGTCGGTGATCTGAATCGAGCTCGTCGCAGCGGCGAGCAGGTCGGTCATCTTCTGCCGGCTGTTGAACGGACTGACCAGCAGGGGCGATTCATGGTCGGCGGCAAAAGGCCGGTCGTGCCAGTCGGCGTCGAAAAGACGGTTGATCTCGCCGGCGATGGCCGGGCTGAAGACCTCGATGCCAAAGTCGCGCGCGTAGTGCAGGTTTTCGCGTGTCGGGTTGAAGGTGAATACGAAGGCCTCCTTGTCGTCCACCGTCATCATCTTGTAGTGGTAGCGTGCGCGCTTGCTGTCGCCAGCGGGTTCTCGGGTGGCGATACCCGCCTCGGTGGCTTCCTTGACCAGCTTGTGGTTCTGCTCTCGCCAGCCGCGGGCGCTGCTGGAGATCAGCACGCGAATGCGGACATCCCGCTGGCGGGCCTCGATGAGTGCGCGCTGGATGATCGGGTCGTCCATGCGGAAGACGGTCAGGTTGATCGTGTGATCGGCATGGTCGATCGCCCGAACGATCGGGAAGAAACTGTCACCGGGTTGCACGATGAGCGAAATCTTCTGGTGCATCGCGAGGATCCTGTGGTCGTCGACGCCGGTCGGGCCAGCGGGCTGGCTTGGCGCAGCCACGGCGAGCCTTGCCGGCCCGCGCCGCCAGCGAGCCAGTTCGGCAGGCAGCATGGAGCGCGGGCCTTCGCCAGTGGTGATGCCGTGGCCGGAAATGAAGTGTGACGGGGTGCAGCGTCGCTGGGCTTGCCGTGTCAGGCTGATTCTAATCCTATTAGTATCGCCCGCCCGCCGGCTCTCGGCACAAGCGCCCCAATGCAGTCACCTGACGGGATCGCGAGCGGCCAGGTTTGACGCCGCGACAGAGGTCCCCGTTGCCGCCGCCTCGGTCGAACGCCGCGGGAGGTCAGCGCAGCAACAGGGTCGGGATGGTGGCCGAACGCAGCAGGTCAGCGGTCTTGCTGCCGAAGAGCAGGCTGCGCAGCGGCGAATGCGAATAGGCGCCCATGATCAGCAGATCGATCGACTGCTCGCGAACCGTTCTGGCAATGACGCTTTCCGCGTCGCCGGGAATCAAGCTGGTCGGCACGGAAAAGCCGGCCGCGGACAGGGTGGTGGCGGCCCATTCGAGTTGTTTGTACGCCTCCCGGCTTTCCTTGCCGGACATCAGCAGGTGCACCGGCAAACCACGGAAAAGCGGACTGGCGGCGACCATCTCTACGCCGCGGCGGGTGACGATACCGCCGTCGAAGGCGATCATCACCCGCTGCGGTTCCTGGAAGTCGGCGGTGACGGTGAGGATCGGTTTGTGCAGCGCACGCACGACGCGCTCGACATTGCGGCCGATAGCGCGGCCGATAGCGCGGCCACTGTCGCGCTGGCCGTGCTCGGCCGCTTCGCCGCGACGACCGAGGACGATCATGCACACGTCGCTTTCCTGCTCGGCCAGTGTTTCCGCCAGTTCGCCGTGACGTTGGCGGACGTCGACCGAGAGGCCGCCGGCGGCGCTGGCGCGTTCGCGCAGGTGATTGAGGAAGACGCGGCCCTGCTCGCGCGCGGCCTTGGTCCGCAGCTCGTCCTCGCTGGAGAGTCGGCTGAGCAGTTTCTCCTGCGCATCGACACCGATTGCGCCGCTGTGGTCGTCACCCGAGCCGATCTCGGGATGGTGGTCGATGACGTGCAGGAACTCCAGCGGCGCCGCCAGGCGGCGGGCGACCCAGGCCGCGTAGTCGGCCACATGTTCGGAAAAGTGCGATTGATCGACGCAGGCCATCACCTTGTCTTGCCGGTTGCTGTTCATTTCGGATTCCCTCTCAATGGCCCATCAGTTGCTCGACGGCATCCGGTTTGTCGTGCACCGCGAAGCGGTCGACCATCGTGCTGCTCGCTTCGTTGAGGCCGATGACTTCGACTTCCGTCGCCTCGCGGCGGAACTTGACGACCACCTTGTCGAGCGCGCTGATCGCGGTGATGTCCCAGAAGTGGGCGCGGCTGACGTCGATGCGCACCTTCTCGATCACTTCCCGGAAGTCGAAGGCGTTGACGAAGCGCTCGGCCGAGGCGAAGAAGACCTGCCCGGTGACCTTATAGGTACGCACGCGCCCCTCGTCCTCGGACATCGATCCGATGTGCAGGATCTTGCCGACCTTGTGCGCGAAGAAGAAGCCGGAGAGCAGCACGCCAACCAGCACTCCCTTTGCCAGGTCGTGCGTGGCGACGACCATCACCACCGTCGCCAGCATGACCACGCTGGAGCTTTTCGGGTGCGCGCGCAGATTGCGCACCGACGCCCAGTTGAAGGTGCCGATCGAGACCATGATCATGACCGCGACCAGCGCGGCCATCGGAATGCGCGCCACCCAGTCGCCGGCGAAGACCACCATCAGCAGCAGGAAGACGCCCGCCGCCAGGGTGGAAAGGCGGCCGCGCCCGCCGGATTTCACGTTGATCACCGACTGGCCGATCATCGCGCAGCCGGCCATGCCGCCGAGGAAGCCGCAGGTGATGTTGGCCACGCCCTGGCCGACGCATTCGCGATTCTTGTCGCTGCTGGTGTCGGTGAGTTCGTCGACGATCGACGCCGTCATCATCGATTCGAGCAGGCCGACCACCGCCAGCGTTGCCGATACCGGGAAGATGATGCGCAGGGTTTCAAGATTTAGCGGCACGTCCGGCAGGAGGAAGATCGGCAGGCTGTCGGGCAACTCGCCCATGTCGCCAACCGTGCGGATGTCAAGACCCAGGCCCAGCGCCAGCGCGGTCAGGACGACAATCGCCACCAGCGGCGATGGCACCGCCCGGCTCAGGTAGGGGAACAGGTAGATGATCGCCAGGCCTGCCGCGACCATCGCATAGACCACCCAGCTGACGCCGACCAGTTCGGGAAGCTGGGCCATGAAGATCAGGATCGCCAGCGCGTTCACAAAACCGGTGATCACCGAGCGCGACACGAAACGCATCAGCGCGCCGAGCCTGAGCCAGCCGGCGACGATCTGCAGCACGCCGGTGAGTATCGTCGCGGCGAGCAGGTATTGCAGGCCGTAGTCCTTGACCAGGGTGACCATCAGCAGCGCCATGGCGCCGGTAGCGGCAGAAATCATTCCCGGGCGACCGCCGGCGAAGGCCATCACCGTGGCGATGCAGAACGATGCGTACAGCCCGACCCTCGGGTCTACGCCGGCGATGATCGAGAAGGCTATCGCTTCGGGAATCAGCGCCAGCGCGACCACCAGGCCGGCGAGCAGATCGTTGCGGACGTTGGCAAGCCAGTCCTGGTGTAAGGATTTCATTGTTTTCCTGTTGCCTTGCTGGTGCCGGTCCACGCCGGCCCGCAGGGTCCGGGCCAGGCAAATGCCGTGCATCACGTGTGCAGCGAGCCGAGATCAGGGCGGTGGATGGTGGATGGTGAATGCTGAATGTGGCCAATGCACAGCGCGGACGCCGCCTGCCTGCGGCAAGAAAAGCGCGAAGTCCCCTGATAGGTCGTGCCCGACCGGGGCTGGGGGGGCGATTCTAGCCGATTTGCTGCGCCGCAGCAAATCGGGGTCGGCCAGCTGGCCGATGCCGGGGAGTGCGTGGAAGGTCTGGTCGGACGGGTTTCGCAAGGAGCCAAAAGCCAGCGGGATGTCGCCCGTCATGGATGATTGCTCCATAACTGTGACAAGTTGGTCAGGCGCCGTCGGCACTTCCCCCGTGCCGAGCGCTGAGGCCGCAGCCCCGAGGTCTCGGCGCTCGCTCGGGATGAAAGCGGCCAGGCTCGTAAAAAATCGCGAGTTGGCGCGCGTAGCGCGCCAACTCGCCCTCAACCCCGAACGCGGCTCGCCGACCGCCGTCCGTCCCGGACGGCTATACGGCCAGCCGCTCCGCTCAGGCCGGCTCCGCCGGCCCCTGGTGACCTGGGGCGAAGCGGAACCCGAAGTCGTTGAAGCGGTAGTCGGGCTCGTTCCTGAAGCGGTAGGCACAACGCGCGCTCCTGCCGTTGAAGTCCCACGAGCCGCCGCGCAACACGCGGTCGTCGCCGGTCTGCGGGCCAGTCGGATCGACCTGTAGCGCCGTCGGGTAGTCACCGTAGCAGTCGGTGCACCATTCCCAGACATTGCCGTGCATTTCGTAAAGCCCCCAGGGGTTAGGCGGCAGCGAGCCGACCGGCACCGTTTTCTGGCGGTACAGGCCCTTTGCGCCCGCGGCGTAGGGGTGGTTGCCGTCGTAATTCACCTGTTCGGCAGTGATGTTCTCGCCGAAGGAAAAAGGCGTCGTTGTCCCGGCCCGGCACGCGTACTCCCACTCGGCTTCGCTCGGCAGCCGCGCCGCCAGGCCCGGCAGCCGACGATTCAGTTGCTCGAGGAAGCCTTGCACGTCGTTCCAACTGACGTTCTCGACCGGCAGCTTCGGATCGTTCTTGAAATGACTCAGATTGTTGCCGGTCACTGCCTGCCAGAGCGCCTGCGTGCAGGCCGTGTCGGCCAACCAGAATCCTCGACTCAGCGTGACTTCGTGCTGCCGTTCGTCTTCGTAACGCACAGCCTCGCCGGCCGGCGAACCCATCAGGAAACGCCCAGGCATCATCCAGCGAAAGCGCTGGACGATGTTGGCGACCTCGATCTCGGCAAACTGGCCATACGCGTCCTGGCCAGCGGCGCTGGCCCATGGCGGGCGCTCGATCGCCCGGGACGAGCCAGCGCTGGCAGCGCTCGCCGCCTTCGCTGGTGTCGTGCTACCGAAGCTGGCGCCGCATTCCCGGGCGCGTGCCTGCAAAGCTTTCTGCAGCCGCTGGTAACCCGCTGCGTGAAACAGGTCAACCCAGTGCCTGCGACCCAGTTCCTCGGCCACGTCGCTGACCTGAACACCCTCTTCGATGCGCGCGGGGATAAGGAAGATGCTGCCGTCGGGCTGCTCCGCCGCGACGTCGAGAACGTCCTTGATCTCCTTCTGGAGGTAACCGGCCTTGCGTATCGAGCTTTTCGAAAGGCAGACCAGGACCAGGTCGCTGGCACGCACGGCGCGGCGGATTTCCCGCTGCCAATCCTGGCCGCCGAGAATATCTTCCTCGTCGAGCCAGGGCGCCACGCCATCGCGCTGCAGCTTCCGGTACAGGTCCCTGACGAACGCCTTGTCCTGCGAACTGTGGCACAGGAAAACCGAAAGCGGGCGCAGGCTGGAAGTCATGGCTTGAGGGCGGACGAAACGAAGCCGCGTTCGTGTAATCGAGAAGGCGCGATATTACCACCGCCTCGGAACGGGTTTCCCTTGCCGCTCGGCCCGTGCGGCTGAACAGCGGCCAAACGCATCGCACCAATGCTGCGGGGCCACCGTGGTGACCCCGCAGCGCCGCTGTGAGCGGCGTTCAGCCTGGTGCGTCTGGGTTCGCCGGTCGAGGCTCAATGTGTGGCGCGTTCGATGATCTGATGAACTTCCCGCTCGAGGCCGTCCGATGGAATGACCACCACCTTCTTTCCGCCAAGCTCGGTGGAAAAGCGCGGTGCGGCGCTGGCATGCTCGTAGGCCTGGCCCAGTTCATTGACCATCTTGCCGACCTGGACCTGCGACAGCTTGTGGTCTTCTGCCAGCTCCTTGAGACCGCTCACCTTGCCGTCATGGACCCATGCGATACCAAAACGCTTGGGAGGTTTGCCAACAAAGACGAATGCCTGTCTTTCGGCTGGAACCACTTCCAGAGGGTCGGAAACCCGCTGGGCCAACTCTTCGAGCGGTCCTTTCAACTCCTCAAGTCTGGCCTGTGCCGCATTGTCTTCCGGGAGCGGTGGGTAGTCCTTCGTGCCGCCGAACAGCTTGTCGAGCATTCCCATGATGTCCTCCTATTCCCTATTCCGGATTGAAAGAAATCCTGATAACACGCTCCGGATTGCGCACAGCGAAGTGTTAGCAGGTTCTATAACCCTAGTCGTCTATCGGCGCGTTTTCAAATTCGAGTGGGTGATCAAGTAGCGTGCGCGGGCGTGTGGCGCGTTACGCGTGCTGAGCTCCTGGTTCCTCTGTCAGCCTCGCCGAGAAACCTGAATGGTATATTTCCGTGTTGGTCATGCAGGCGCGCGCACTGACCGCTACTATCGCTCGGCAGCGATTGCCCTGGGCATCGCCAGGTCTCGCCGAAGGCCGTTGTCACGGCGGCTCCAGCGTGCGGCAGCCGGTGGCTGCATCGCTGTCATGCACGCGCGCACGAGAATATTTTCACGCTGACTGCATCCAAACCGCGTTTGAATACGAAACCACTACAAGCGGCGCAAAGTCTTGTGCCCTGGCAACCCTCAACCGATAGGAAGATGACCATGAAACCAGTCCGCTTGAAGATTCTGGCCGCCGTCTTGAGTCTGGCGTCGAGCCCCTTGCTGGCGCAGCTCGCGCCGGTCAGGGACGGCACCTCCAATACCCTGGCGGCGGCGGAGAATTCCGCGGCGCCGGCCGACACGCTTGCCGGGCAGCCGCCGACGTCTGTCGGCGCCAATAATCTGACCACTCGCGGCTCGCTGGTCGGCCGCATCGATCAGGCCAGTGACAGTGCGGGCGGCCGGCAGGACGTCTCGGTCGGCGGCGTCAGTGGAACGACGACGGGAACGGTGAGTAGCGACGGAACGCTGGCCGGCAGCCTGGTGCAGAGCAAGAGCGGCGTTTCCGGGCGCTCGACGGCGAGCGACGCGCAGCAAGTCCGGGTCGGCTCCACGGCCGGTAACGTGCAAGCGGGCAACGCGACGCTTTCCGGCACCGTTACTGGCAATGTGGTGCAGACGCAGAGTGCCACTTCCGGGCAGCGGACGCAAAAAATCGATGCCGGCAGCCTGTCGGATTCGCGCGTCGGGTCGCTGACCACCAGCGGCGTCGTCTCGGGCAACGTCACCCAGAGTCAGGTCAATGACTCGAGCAGTGCAGGTTTGAGTCAGGAGATTCGCGCTGGAGCCGTGCAGAACTCGCAGATTGGCTCGGCAGCGACCAGCGGTCGGATCGTCGCCCCGCGCGTCAGCCAGCAGTCGAGTGGTGGCAACTCGGGCAACGTGCCGAATGCGCAGACTATCGATGCGGGCAGCATCACCGCCACCCAGGCCAGCAATGTGAACACCGACGGGCTGATTGGCGGCGCGGTCACGCAGACGCGGCAGGGGAGTGCGGCAGGCAGGCAGAACCTTTCCGTCGGTGCCGTCAGCGGTGTCGACGCGGGCGGCAATATTTCGACGCGCGGCGCCGTCAGCAACGCGGTGACCCAGACGCAGAACAGCCAGGCGGATCAGAGCATCGCCATCGGCACCGTCAGCGGTGGCTCGCCGCAGAGCGCGACGACCAACGCGCAGGTATCGGGCGCGATTTCGCAGTCGGCCAGCTCGCGCACCGGCAACACTGCCGCTAACCAGCAGCGTGTGCTGATCGGCAGCGTCGTCGGCAGCAGCGGTCGCGTCACCACCAATGCAACCACCACCAACGCCATCTCGCAGTCGCTGGCCGATACCCAGGGTGGTACCAAGCAGACGGTTTCCGTGGGCAGTGCCGAGCGCACCTCGGGCACGGTGAGCACCGATGCGGTGGTTACCGGCAGGATCGATCAGTCGGCTCGCAGCACGATCGGCAGTCAGCAGACGGTGGCCATCGGCAGCGTCGAGAACACGGCGGCGACGGTCGCTACCCGGGCCGTCGTCGACGCCGGCATCCAGCAGGACGCGCTCGGCACGACCAACGGATCGCAAACCATCAACCTCGGGAGTGTACGCAATGCGGGCGCTGGCAATGTGGCCACCGATGTACGTGTCAGTGGGGCGATCAACCAGAGCAGTCGGCTGGGCAGCGGCGGCAGCCAGCGCGTGCTGGTCGGTGGCGTTGAAGGGGCGCAGTAAGCGCCGGAACGAATAGCAATGAACCGGAAAGAATAGGGAGTCAGAGGCCATGCCGAAATTGTTTGCCTTGTTGTTTGCTGCCGGATTGGCGCTGCGGGCACTGCCCGCACTCGCCGGGACGCCGGAACTGTCCGACGATGTCAATGCCCGCATTGCGCGTTCGAAAAGCGACCAGGCGGCGCAGGCTTCGGAGCGCGCCCGTAACAAGCTCGACGGCAGCGATCGCGAAGGCCCCGCCGGCAGGGCCGGCAGCGCCGGCGGCCTCAATCGGCTCGACAACGGCTGCACGATTGCGGTCGGCAACGTCTTCGAAGACGACAGGAAAATCGGCACTTCGGCACGTCGAGAAACCACGGTCATCGTTACCGGTGACATCATCCAGGCAGGCAACAATTGCCGCTAAACCATCCAGGCTCCTGCAAACCCATGACCCATAAATCGATCTGTCTGCTTGCGGCCGCGCTCACCGCGTGCTCGCCGCTACCGCCCAAGAGCCAGGATGCTCGCACCGCCGTCAAGCCCCCGGATGCGGTCCCGCAGCGCAATGTCACCAACTTCTCGGACGCCCTGCGCTGCATGGACAAGCTGTACATCGGCTACGGCGTGCGTGACGTCAGCGTGGTTCTCGAGGATCTCGACGACTCGACGAAGAAAGTGAACGCCGGTACCCGCGACATGATGATGTCGGCCTTGTCCGACCAGACGCGTCGAAGCCGGGCCATCGAGGTGATCGCTTTCGGCAAGGACGCCAACAACACCGTCGCTTTTCTCGCCAATGCGCAGAAGCGCAGCGCCTTTGCGGTCGTGCCTCGTTTCAGCTTGCGCGGCTCGGTCACCCAGCTCGACGAAGGCGTCGTCAAGCGTCAGGCCGACGGCGGCGTTTCGCTCGGCAGTCTGCTTGGACTGGGCGCTTCGGCCAGCCGTCAGTTCAACGTTCTTGGGCTCGACGTGGCGATGGCCGATACCGACCGCCTGGCGCTGGTACCCGGCGTGGTCTCGAAGAACCTGACGACGATCACCAAGGAGGGCGACGCGCTCGACTCGCAAGCGACGTTCAACAAGATCGGGATCAACTTCAGCACTTCGTTCCAGCGCAGCGACGGCACGGCGCAGGCGCTGCGCAACATGGTCGAGCTGTCGTCGGTCGAGCTTTTCGGGCGGCTGCTCAAACTTCCCTACTGGAGTTGCGTCGGCGCCGACGTCGACAATCCGGAAGTCGCCAACGAGATCGAGGACTGGTTCGTTGGCATGGAACGTGCCGGCGAGCTGACGCCGTACTTTCAGGCGCAGCTGCGCAATCGCGGCTTTTACGACGGGCCGTCCGACGGCACGGTGACGCCGGCCTTGCGCCAGGCCGTTGCCGCTTACCGCAGCGCGGTCGGAATGGGGGGTGCGCCGAACGTCGATCTGGCGTTCTTCACGCGCTTCCTGGCCGGTCCCTTCCCGCCGCCGCCGGCGCAGCCTTTCGGCGCTGCCGCGCGGAGCGCTCCGACAGCGCCAGCCGCGACGGCGGCGCGCATCGGGATCGAGCTGCAGCCCGCCGCCGCGGACGGCCCGGACGGTGGCCTCGCGTTCAAGGTGCTGACCAGCGCGCCGGCCTACGTCTACTGCTACGCGCAGACGGCGGCAGGCAAGTTGCAGCGGATTTTCCCCAACCGTTTCGTCAGCGATCCACGGGTCGATCCGGGCGTGCCGCTGCTCTTGCCCGGTAGGCAGGGCTTCAAGTTGCTGCCGGGCGACAGCGACAGCGTGCCGGTGGCCTGCTTCGCCACCGCGCGCGAGATCTACAACGACATTCCGGCGGCCTTGCGCTGGGGCGATTTCCACGATCTCAAGGCGGTTCGCGACTTCGCCGACGTGCACAAGATTCTTGAAGGCGTAGCCGGCGAAACGGTGGCCACGGCCAGCGTCAGCCTGAAGAAGACCGCCCGTCGGTGAGCCAGGCACTTACGCTGGAGGCGCTGATCGGGCGCGTCGCGCTGGGCGACCGTGATGCTCTGCGCGCGGCGTACGAGGCCAGCTCGGCGCGCTTGTTTCCGATCGCCCTGCGCCTGCTTGGCGACCGCTCGCTGGCCGAGGACGCTCTGCAGGAGGCGTATCTGGCGCTCTGGCATCACGCCGGGCGCTACCGTCCCGAGCGTGCTCCCGCACTGGCCTGGCTGACTACGCTGGTGCGCAACAAGGCTCTCGACATCGCCCGTGCCCGGCCGACCCATTTGCCGCTCGAGCGTAGCGATGCGCAGGGCACCCGCGTCGTCGAAGACGCCCCGAGTGACGGCCTGACACCCGAAGAGGCACTGCTGCAGCGCTGCGAGGACGAGCGTCTCAAGCACTGCATCGGCGAACTGGACGAGGAGCGGCGGCAGGTGCTGCTGCTCGCCTACTATGGCGGCCACAGCCATCGTGAGCTGGCCGAGCGGCTGGCGCAGCCGCTGGGTACGATCAAGGCCTGGATCCGGCGCAGCGTGCTGCGCTTGCAGACCTGCATGGAGCACTGAGCATGCGTTACCAGAACCCGGCGTTGCAGCGCCATCTGGCCACGGCCTACGCCCTGGGCCTGCTGACCCGGCGCGCGCGTGCGCGACTCGAGCGTCTGATGGCGGACGACCCGCTCTTGCAGGAGCGGGTGGACGAACAGGTGGCGCGTTATGCACCCCTGGCGCTGGCACTGCCGCCGCAGGCACCGTCCGAGGCGCTGTGGACGCGCGTCGAGCAGCGCCTTGGTTTCGCCGCCGCGCGTCCGGCACCAGGCAGCGGCTGGCGCCGGTTTTTTGGTGGCCCGCGAAGCCGTGAAGAAGTGGACAGCAGAGCGGAGAGCAGAGCTGGAGGGGGTCTGGCTCGGGGCGTCGGCTGGGCGTTTGCCGGACTGGCCGGCGGGCTCGTGCTGGGTGCCCTTATCGCGCCGCATGGAAGCTCGCCGTCGCTATCGCCTGCTGCGGCGCTGAACGCGGCGCAACTGCCGGCCAGCTATGTCGGCGTCCTTGCCGATGAAGCGGGCCGCGCCGGCATGTTGGTCAGCAGCCTGCGGCACGGCCGCATCGCCGACATCAAGCTCCTGCAGCCGGAGGACGTTCCCGACGGCAGCGTCCTGTATCTATGGGGTCTTCCTGCCGATGGCGGCACGCCGATAGCGCTGGGCGCACTACCGCGCGGGCAGAGCGTTCGCATTGAACTGGCCGAACCCTCCGAGAAGCTCCTGTCGGGGGTGACTCGCCTCGGTGTGACCCTGGAAGCGGCTGGAACGTCGCCGCGGATCCCGGCCACGCCGTACCGTTTTCTCGGTTTCTGCGGCAAATTCTGGCGCTGATCCGGGTGGCGAGAGGTGTACGTCAGGGGTGCCCAAAGTCGAGCGGCTTCGCCTGCTGCACCGGCCTTCGGTAGTGCATCCCGGACTGTCCAGCGAGTGCATCGCGTAGTGGCCTCGTTCCCACACGTACTGCCTGCGTATGAGTCAGCGTTACTCGAGATTGCGGCTCGCTGCGTTGCTGGCGAGCGAGGGCGCAGGGAAGTGAGCGCTTTCCAGAGTACGCTCGAAGCGCTCGATGATCTGCCGGGTTGCCGCCGACATCCTGGCGCTCAGCGGCAGGTCTCCGCGAGCGAAGAAATGCAGCGCCATGGCGTCGTCGCCGGCGAGCGGCGTGCCGCTGGCGCTGGCGCGGAAGACATGGTGGCAATTGGTCTGCGATTCGTGGCTGAAGAGGAACTGCAGCGAAGCGCAGAGCAGGCTGGTTTCTTCAGTGAGTTCGCGGGCGGCCGCCTGGGCGTGCGATTCGTCCGCGTTGATGCCGCCGCCGGGCAGCAGCAGTAGTCCGCCGCGGTTTTCGACGAGCAGGATCTTGCCGTCGATCTCGACGATGACGGTGGCTCTCTGGCGCTTCATGGGGGTACTCCGTGTGGTTCAGGGGCTGGTGGGCCCCGACGATTGCTTTCGGCGGCGCCTCAGGCGACCGCCAGCCCGCTGCATTCGACGGCGACCAGCGCTTTCGCCTGGTTGAAGTCGCTGGCGCGGCCGCAGGCGTAGAGGCAGCAGGCAAGCTGATTGGCGATCGGCAGCGGCAGCGACGCTTCGCCGGCGAGGACGCGGTGCATCCAGGCGACGGTGCTGCCGGCGTCGCAGGTGGCGGGCAGTTGCGGCAGGACCCTGAGGCTGTCGCGTTCGGCTTCGAAGAGGACGTCGCAGGCACCATCGTGCAGATGCTCGATCTGCGGGCGGCGTTTGGGATTGGCGAAGGGCTCGCCTTCGCTGCCGCGCAGGAGGAGGGCGTGTGCGCCGGTGGCGGTGAGCACGGCGCGCATGCTGGTGATGTAGTCGGGGTGCGTCGCCGCTGCCAGCAGCAAGGCTTCGCCGTGGAAGGGGTCGAGCATCTTGACCAGGCTGTGGGCGCTGTTGCGCAGGCCGAGACGGCTGCGCAAGGCAAGTTGTCGATCGAGGCCGGGCGAGAGGAGTGGCAGCGGCACGTAGGCCAGGCCGAATTCGTCGATCGCCAGCTGTGCCTGGGCCAGGCTGGCGCACGCCGGCAAACCAAACTCGGCGAAGATCTGCTCGCTGGTGACGCGTCCGTAGTCGTCAGCGAGGCCGTGTACCAGGACGGGTACGCCAAAGCGTTGCACGAGCAGCGCCAGCAGCGGCGTCAGGTTGGCGCTGCGGCGGGCACCGTTGTAGGTCGGGATGACGACCGGGCGCAGCTGGCCGGGTGGGCGGCCAAGGCCTGGCAGGCGCGCGTTGGCCGCGGCAAGAAAGCCGGCCATCTCGTCGACTGTTTCGGTCTTCATGCGCAGGGCGATGGCGATGGCGCCCAGTTCGAGGTCCGGTACCTGCCCATCGAGAATGGCGCCGTAGAGCTGTTCTGCTGCGCCGCAGGGCATGTCGCGCGCACCGGCTGCGCCGCGTCCGATCTCCCGGATGACCGCCGCCAGGTCGATTCCTTCCATTTCCTCGCTCTTCGCCATTCTCTCTCCGTGATACGTCTTCAGGCCACCGCTTCAGTGGCGCTGCGCTGCGCCTGACTGGCGACCATCTGCCGCAACTCGGGCAGACACGATCCGCAGAAGGTACCGCATTTCCGCTTCTCCTGCAGTATCGCCAGCGTCGCGCCACCGTCGAGGTCGGCCTTGATCTGCGCTTCGCTGATGTCGGCGCAGTTGCAGACCACGCGGCTGCGCTGCGGCAGCTTTCCCGGTCGCTTGCCGATCGGCGCGAGCGCCCAGCGGATGAGCGCCGGATCGAGCCCTGCAGGGGCGCCGTCGCTGCCTCCGGGCCCTTCGACCTCGGCGGCCATCACCTCCTTGAGCCACGACTGCGCCTGTGTTTCGCCGGCGAGGCGAATGCCGATCAGCTTGCCGTCCGGGGCGATGGCGCGCTTGCTGATCTGGCGGCGCTGATCGGCATAGACGATCGCCGCGTCATCGGCGTCAAGGCCGAACAGCGCGTCGATCTCCTGCAGGCGGGATTCGGGCAGCGCTTCGCCGTGCGCGGCGCGGAAAACCACCAGCGGTTCGCTGCGACCGTAGAGTCCGACGCTGGCAAAGGCGAAGTCGGCGAGCAGCGTGCGCGCCCTGGCGAGCAGGGCGAGCGCTGCCAGTTCGCCGGCGCCCGCCTGGCGCAGAATCACCAGTTGCCACGGCAGGTCGGCCCTGGCGACAGCGACCGCGGCATGCTTGAGCTCGGGTTGTTGCGAGAAAGGGTCGCACGCCGAGAGGGTGAGCGCGTTGACGCCGGCGCTGTTCATGAACTGGCTGCCCCAGTGCATCGGCAACCAGGCACGTCCGCGCAGCAGGCCGGCGTCGGGCTTGACGCGCACGTGCAGCTGACCGCGCGCATTGCCGACGTGCGCCACATCGCCGCTGACCAGGCCGCGCTGGCGCAGGTCGGCGGGGTGCATCGAGAGCAGGGGTTCGTCGTCGAGATTGAACAGTCGGGCGACGGTGCCGGTGCGGCTCATGCCATGCCACTGGTCGCGCAGGCGGCCGGAGAGAAGGCTGATCGAGTGCGTGTCGTCAGTGCTCTCGGCGGTCGGCCGGTGCTCGACGGCGACGAACCGGGCGCGACCGGAGGGAGTCGGGAAGACGCCGTCGGCGTAGAGACGCCGGCGGCCGCTGCTCGCGCCTTCGGGGAACGGCCATTGCTGCGGTCCGGCGCTGTCGAGCAGCGCGTAGCTGAGGCCGGTGATGTCCAGGTCGCGGCCGCGCGTGCTCTCGCGATGTTCGTTGAAGATCGCTTCGGGACTGGCGTAGGGGAAGAGCTGCCCGGTCAGCGGCTGTGCGAGGCGGGCGCCGAGCCGGCGTGCGAAGTCGACGACGATTTCCCAGTCAGCGCGCGCCTCGCCCGGGCGGGACACCGCCGGCGTGATGTGCGTGATGCAGCGCTCGGAGTTGGTGACCGTGCCTTCCTTTTCGCCCCAGGTGGTCGCCGGCAACATCAGGTCGGCGTAGGCGGCGGTGTCGGTATTGGCGAACGCTTCCTGGAGGACGACGAAATCGGCGGCCTGAAGGGCCGCGCGCACGGTGCCCTGATCGGGCAGCGATTGCGCCGGGTTGGTGCACGCGATCCAGACCGCCTTGATTTCACCGCGCTTGAGCGCGGCGAAGAGTTCGACCGCCGCCTTGCCGGGTTGCGCGGGAACCGACGGCAGGCCCCACAGGCGCGCGACTTCGGCGCGGTGTTCGGGGTTGGCGAGGTCGCGGTGTGCAGAGAGCAGATTGGCCAGACCGCCGACTTCGCGGCCACCCATGGCGTTTGGCTGGCCGGTGAGGGAGAAGGGGCCGGCACCGGGCCGGCCGATCTGTCCGGTGGCCAGGTGCAGGTGGATCAGCGCGGCGTTGTTGTGCGTGCCGTGTGACGACTGGTTGAGCCCCTGGCAATACAGCGACAGTGCCGCTGCCGACCTGCCGAACCAGCGTGCGGCCTGGATGATCTCGGCCTCGGCGAGGGCGCAGATTTCGGCCACCACGGCGGGCGGGAAAGCGGCGACCGTCTGTTCGAGTGCGGCGAAGCCCTCGGTATGCGCGGCAATATATTCGCGATCGACCAGATCCTCGCCGAGCAGGACGTGCAGCAGGCCGTTGTACAGCGCAATATCGGTGCCCGGTTTGAGCGCCAGATGCAGGTCGGCAATCGCCGCGCTTTCGCTGCGCCGGGGGTCGATGACGATGATGCGCAGGCCGGGATTGGCCGCGCGCGCATCCTCGATGCGGCGGAAGACGATCGGATGGGCGACCGCCGGGTTGGCGCCGGCGATCAACAGGCAGTCGGTGGCGGCGATGTCCTCGTAGCAGCACGGCGGCGCGTCGGCGCCGAGCGTCTGCTTGTAGCCGGCCACCGCCGACGACATGCACAGACGCGAGTTGGTGTCGACGTTGTTGGTGCCGATCAACCCCTTGGCGAGCTTGTTGAAAACGTAGTAGTCCTCGGTGAGCAGCTGTCCGGAAATGTAGAAGGCAACGCTGTCCGGACCGTGCGCGGCGATGATTTCGGCGAAGCGCTCGGCGGCATGGTCGAGCGCCTGCTCCCAGCCGACGCGCTGGCGCGGCAGCTGGCGTTGACGGCGCAGCTCGGGATGCAGCAGGCGATAGTCGGGGCGCGCGGTGAGGTGCAGCGAGGCACCCTTGGTGCACAGGCGGCCAAGGTTGGCCGGGTGCTCGGGGTCGCCGCGCACGCCGACGATGCGGTCCTTGTCGGTCTCGATCAGCAGTCCGCAGCCGACGCCGCAGTAACAACAGGTGGATTTGACTTGCTTGTGCATGGTTTCCTGGCTCCTGCTTGTGCAAAGCAACAGCCGTGCCATGGCTGCAAGTCGTTGATCTGGAGGGCGTGACACGCGGGCGATCGCCGTTGGCGCCCCCTCGTGGTGCGCCGCGGGCCGGAGACCGCCTTGATGCGGGGCGGTGGCGGCGGCCGCTCATGAGCCGGCGCGCGGCGCCTGACGGCGTCGGGTGACGAACACTGGGCTATACTCATTCCCCATTGCGCACCTTTCGGAAATTCGCCATGGGCTTCAGCCTGCTCCGTCGCACCCTGCTTGCCGCGCTATTCACGGCGCTTCTGACCGCCTGTACCTCGACTTCGGTGATCTCCGAGTGGCGCGATCCCGCTTATCGCGGCGCGGCGCTGAAAAAGGTTCTGGTCTACATCGCGGCCAGCGACGACGCCGTGCGCCGCACGGTCGAGGATCGTCTGGCGTCGTCGTTCCCCGAGGGGACGCAGGGCGTCGCCAGTTACACCCTGTTCCCGGAGGCGAAGGAAATCAACGAACAGAACGAGAAAGCACTCTCGGCGCGTCTTCAGAAAGAAGGCTTCGACGGCGCGTTGACCGCCCGCCTGGCGTCAGTGGATAAGGAAAACGTCTATGTGCCGCCGCAGACCTATTTCGCGCCAGGAATGCTCGGTCCCTACGGGTCTTTTTACGGCTACGGCCGTTATGCCTACGCTTCGCTGTATGCCGTCCCCGGCTATGCCTATCAACAGACCAGGTACATGATCGAGACGATCCTTTACGACGTCCCGGGCGGGAAAATGCTGTGGACGATGACCAGCGAATCGGTGAGCCCGGATTCCCGGCAGCAACTCATCGACGAGGTCACGAGCCTTATTGACGGCGAGTTGAAGAAACAGGGATTCATCGCTGGCTGAACGTCTTCCGCCCAGCGGCGACCTTCTCGCCATCACCAGTGCAGCACCGATGAAGCGCGGCCATTCGCCGTAGAAAGCCGAAAAGGCGTCTGGCAAGCGGTTGTTCTTTCATGGCTCGAACGAGCCGTCAACCAAGGATTGATGATGATATTGCGTACTTTCATTGCGGCCACCGTCACAGCCTCTTGTTTCCTTGCCGCCCCGGCAGCGGCCGAGCAATCGACCCTGGCCCGGATCAAGGAAACTTCGACGATCAAGCTCGGCTACCGCGAGAACTCGCCGCCGTTTTCGTTTGCCGCCGACGACAAGAAGGCCCAGGGCTACAGCGTCGACCTGTGCATGCGCGTGGCGGACGATATTGCCAGGCAAATGGGCATCGCGAAGCTGACTGTGCACTGGGTGCCGGTGAGCGCAGAAAGCCGCTTTGACGCGGTGAAGAACGGTGAGATCGATATCGAGTGCGGCAACAGCACGCAGACGCTGTCGCGCCGCGCCGACTTCGACTTCAGCCTGATGACTTTTGTCGATGGCGCCAGCCTGCTCTATCTGCGTGGTGAGAACCCGAAGTCCCTGCAGGACGTCAAGGGGCAGCGCATTGCCGTGGTCTCCGGGACGACCACCGAAAAGGCCATGGCTCAGCTGGCGGCCGACGACAAGCTGGGCGTGCAACTGATCAGGGTCAAGGACCACAACGAGGCCTTGGCGGCTCTGAAGAGCAAGAAGGCGACCGCCTATGCCGCCGATCGCACGGTATTGATCACCACCGCGCTGCTCGGCGGGGGCGGAACGGAATATTCCCTTGCTGAAAGTCAGTTCACCTACGAACCCTACGGCCTGATGATGCGCCGCGACGCGGACATGCGACTGGCCGTCGACCGTTCGCTGGCGCAGTTGTATCGCAGTGGCGAGATCGGCCCCGTCCTCAAGAAGTGGTTCGGACCGCTCGGCGACCCGGGCGAAGTCCTGAAGGTGATGGTTCTTCTCAACGGCCTGCCCGAGTAATCGACAGCGGGCGCGACCCCTGCGCCCGCGGTTGCGCGCGCCTTGCCCGGTCTTGCCCCTTCGGGCATCGCTGCGCGAACGTCGCGCCGCCAGATCAAGCGTTTCGCGCGCTGCTTTCCCGGCCGGGCAGGGTGAAGCCGTCCAGGGCGACGAAGGGCGGCTGGCCGGCGATGAGGTCGGCGAGCACCCGGCCGCTGGCCAGCGCCAGCGTGAAGCCGAGTGCGCCGTGGCCGACGTTGAGCCAGAGTTTGCGGCAGCTGCTGCGGCCAAGGATCGGCCGGCCGCTCGGTGTCGCCGGGCGCAGACCGGCCCAGGCCTCGGCCTGCTCGTAGTCGGCCGCGCCGGGGAAGGCGCCGCGCGCTTCGCCGAGCAGCGTCGCCAGCCGCCGCGGGGCGATCGAACCGTCGTAGCCGCCGATGTCGGCGATTCCGGCCACGCGCAATCGACCGGCGAGGCGGGCGTAGACAATCTTGCGCTGGAAGTCGGTGACGCTCAGCGTCGGCGCCGCTTCCGGGTCGCTGATCGGCGCCGTCAGGCTATAGCCCTTGAGCGGGTAGATGGGCAGCGACAAGCCCGCCCGGCGCGCCAGGCGCTCGCTGTCGCAGCCGGCGGCGAGGACGTAGGCGTCGGCTTCCAGCCGTCCGGCGCTGGTTTCCACACCGACGACTTCGCCCTGGCGGACGCTCAGTCCGTTGATCGAGGTGGCGAAGAAGCAGCGGTTCTCCGGCGAGGCGGCAAGAGTCCTGTCCAGTAGTTCGCCGCTGAAGCGATAGCAATCCGCCGTGTCTTCGCTCGCCGTGTGCACGCCGCCGACGATCTCTCCGCGCAGGCCGTCGAGCGCCGGTTCGATGGCCATGCACGCCGCGCGGTCGAGCACCTCCTGGCGATAGTCGTCGTCGCGCACCAGGCGTTGCTGGAAATCGACCTGGCGGCGCGCGCTCTCCAGCGCTGCCGCGTCGCGATAGACGACCAGCTTGCCGCTGTTGGCGTGGGCGAAGTCGAGCGCCGGATCGTCAGCGAGCAATTCGTGCATCAGGCGACGGCTGGCGTGCCCGAGCCGGAGCAGGTGGCGGGTCGTTTCGGCGCTGCGCAAACTGCGGCAGGCGGCGAGAAACTGCAGGCACCAGCGCCATTGCCGGGCGTCGAGTTGCGGCCGAAAACGTACTGGCGAGCTGGGCGAGAGCAGCCAGGGGACGAGTTTCGCCCATACCGCCGGGTCCGCAAGTGGTGCCACGTAGCTGTAGCTCAGCTGGCCGCCGTTGGCGTAACTGGCTTCCAGCGCGGCGCCCTGGTTGCGGTCGACGAGGCTGACCTGATGGCCGTCACGCGCCAGGTAGTAGGCGGTGGCGACGCCGACGACGCCGGCACCGAGGACGATCACTTTCATTCTTTCTCCCTGGCCGGTGGCGGGGCATCACATGCGGTGATGGAAAAAGAAGAAGGGCCATCGTCAGCCGATGGCCCCGGTTTGCAGCAGGCTGGCGCGCGGTCAGCCGATCTTGAACATCAGCGACTTCGACCCCGAGTTGAGGGCCACGCTGATCGGTTGCTGATGGGTCGTGGGGCCCCAGAACTGGCGCGGGCCGGGCGAGGCGAACAGGTCGCTCGCGGCCCACTCGTCGCGTCGGGAGGCAAAGAACTGCATCGCCGGCGAGTCCATCCTGACCAGCGCCTTCTCGATCACGAACTCGTCCTGACCGTGGCGGCGCTCGATGTTGAGCAGGCCGGCGAGCGGGATCGCCTGCGGAACTCCGCCGCTGGTCAGTCCGGTGATCGTCGCCATGTAGCCGCTGTGGCCGTCGAGGATCAGCGAGCCGGCGGTGAGGCCGAGATTGTAGGTATACGCCGCGTCGAACAGCGTCGGTGCGCCGCAACGACCTTCGTAGCCGAGGAAGTGGCTGTGCGCGGCAAACGGCACCTTGGCGTCGAGCTCCTTGACGCGCGCCTTGGTCATGTCGATGAGGAGCTGCTCGGTGGGGATCAGCGAGACCTGCAGGTTGCCATGCGAGTCACGCTCGGCGAGCAGCATGGCGACGATGTAGTGCGGCAGCGACGCCAGCAACTTCGCGTTGTCGGCGCTCAGCTTGCTTTCGACGAAAGCCGCCTTGGCGTCGTCGGCGACGGCGGCGAAAGCCGTCGCTTCGTGCGCCAGAACATCGTTCAGTTCGGCGATCATGGCGTTCATTTCGGGGATGAATTCGATCAGTCCTTCCGGGGCCAGCAGCACGCCGTAGTTCATTCCCTTGTGCGAGCGCTCGACGACGATCTTGGCGATGCTGTCGATGATGCTGGCCAGCGACATTTTCCTGCTCGACACTTCCTCGGAAATGATGGTGATGGCCGGCTTGGTCTGCAGTGCGACTTCGAGCGCCACGTGCGATGCGGAGCGGCCCATCAGCTTGACGAAGTGCCAGTACTTCAGCGAGGAACTGGTGTCCTGGAGGATGTTGCCGACCATTTCGCTGTAGATCCGCGTGGCGGTATCGAAACCGAACGAGATGGCCAGCAGATCGCCGAGTTGCAGGTCGCCATCGATGGTCTTGGGCACGCCGATGACCTGCACGCCCGAGCCGTCGGCCTTGACGCCGCGAAAAAGCGACTCGGCGAGCACGGCGGCGTTGGTGTTCGAATCGTCGCCGCCAACGACGACGATGGCGTCGAGATTGTGCTTGATGCAGGTTTCGCGAACCTGTGCGAACTGGGCGTCGCTCTTGATCTTGGTGCGGTCCGAACCGAGGAAGTTGAAGCCGCCGGTGTTGAGGACGAAGTCAACATCGGCATCGCTGATCTCGAACAGCGAGCCTTCGAGCAGGCCCTTCGGGCCGGCCTTGACGCCGAGCAGCGTGTTGCCGGCGCCGAGAACGCGCTTCAGGCCACAGACGACGTTGTGGCCACCGGCGGCAGGACCGCCCGAGAAGAGGACGGCGACGCGCTTGCCCTTGATGCTGGTGGTCCGGCTGCCCGCGGAGGTGAGAACGACGTTGCCCGAAGCGGCGACCGTTTTCGGAAACTGCTTGGCGACGGCGTCGCTGTCCTTGGTGCTCAGGACACGATCGGTGCTGCTGAAGCTGACCGGCTGCGGCTTCTCGGACGAGCCGAAGGCGGCACAGACGGGAAGGGGGAGTTGGCGCACTGCGGATTCGAAAATCGACTTGTGCGCTTCGGTGTTGATTAGCTGTTCTGCCAGAGTGCTCATGCTTGGGTCCTCGATTTGCGGGAAGTGTATTGTCGGAGTACCGGCTGCGGGCCGGCCGGGTCAGCGCTCGGGAAGGCTTGCCAAACCCGCGGCGGCTCGCTGGCTGCGTATGTTCAACAGCCTGGCAGCGCTCTCGACCAACACAAAAAAGGGCCAGCCCGGAACAAGATTCCTGGGCCAGCCCGTCGCGGCGTCCTCAGCGGCTTGCTTACGCCAGGGTGCCGACGTTGTTCAGGTCCTTGAAGGCCTGCGTCAGGCGGGCGCGGAAAGCGTCTTCACCCTTGCGCAGCCAGGCGCGCGGATCGTAGTACTTCTTGTTCGGCTTGCTGTCGCCTTCGGGGTTGCCGATCTGGCCTTGCAGATAGCCTTCGTTCTTCTTGTAGAAGCCCATCACGCCTTCCCAGAACGCCCACTGCAGGTCGGTGTCGATGTTCATCTTGACGACGCCGTAGGAGATCGCTTCGCGGATTTCCTCGAGGGTCGAACCCGATCCGCCATGGAAGACGAAGCTTACCGGGTGCGCCTTGGTGCCGAATTTCTTCTGCACGAATTCCTGCGAGTTCTTCAGGATGATCGGCTGCAGTTTGACGTTGCCCGGCTTGTAGACGCCGTGCACGTTGCCGAAGGCGGCAGCGATGGTGAAGCGGTCGCTGACCTTGGACAGCTCTTCGTAAGCCAGCGCCACGTCTTCGGGCTGGGTGTACAGCTTGGAGCTGTCGACGTTGGTGTTGTCCACGCCGTCTTCTTCGCCGCCGGTGACGCCAAGTTCGATTTCGAGGGTCATCCCCATCTTGCTCATGCGCTCGAGGTAGCGCTTGCAGATGTCGATGTTTTCGTTGATCGGCTCTTCCGAGAGGTCAAGCATGTGCGAGCTGTACAACGGTTTGCCATTGACCTTGAAGTACTGCTCACCGGCGTCGAGCAGGCCGTCGATCCAGGGCAGGAGTTTCTTGGCGGCATGGTCGGTATGCATGACCACGGTCGCGCCATAGAGCTCGGCGATCTGATGGATGTGCGTGGCGGCGGAGACGCCACCCGCGATGCAGGCACGCTGACCGGCATTGTCGAGGCCCTTGCCGGCGTAGAACTGCGCGCCGCCGTTGGACAGCTGGATGATCGCCGGAGCCTTCAGCTCGGCGGCGGTTTCCATGACTGCGTTGACGGTGCTGCTGTTGATGACGTTCACCGCTGGAAGAGCGAACTGCTTTTCCTTGGCCAGTTCGAAGATCGCTTGCAATTGGTCGCCGGTGGCAACACCCGGTTTGATGTTTTTGGCATTCATGAGTTCTTATCCAGATTCGGTTGATCGAAAGGGTTCAGAAGCGAGGGGAGCACGGCCAGTGTAGTTGACCGGTTCACTGGAAGTATCTCGTTCGCACAGCGACTCGTCAAGCGCCGTCTGCCCAGGCCTTGCGGGTGCTGGTCCTTGCTCAGTGCGATTCGCGAAGCGGCTCGCGCGGGCGCAGGCCGGCTTCGTACCAGGGCTTGCTGCGATTCACCAGATGCACCAGCCAGAGCATCACCGGGACCTCGATCAGGACGCCGACGACAGTGGCCAGTGCAGCACCGGAATCGAAGCCATACAGGGCAATTGCCACCGCGACAGCCAGTTCGAAAAAGTTTGATGCTCCTATCATGGTTGACGGGCCGGCCACGGCATGGGCAACGCAGAACTTTCGGTTGAGCCAGTAGCCAAGCGCGGCGATCAACAGGCCCTGCAGGAGGATGGGCACGGCGAGCATGGCGATGATCAGCGGCTGCTCGCTGATCGCCTGCCCCTGGAAGGCAAAAAGTAGAACCAGGGTGGCCAGCAGGGCGACGATCGAGAAGGGCCCGATGCGTGTCAGGGCGCGCTGGAAAAACGCCTCGCCGTGACGACGCAGACGCTGGCGGGCGAACTGGGCGATCGCCAGCGGCAGGACGATGTACATCACCACCGACAGAAACAGCGTCTCCCAGGGCACGGGAATCGCCGATACGCCAAGCAGCAGGGCGACGATCGGAGCGAAGGCGAAGACCATCACCAGATCGTTGAGCGCGACCTGGGTGAGCGAGAAGTTGGCGTCGCCCCGGCACAGATTGCTCCACACGAAAACCATCGCCGTGCACGGCGCGGCGCCAAGCAGGATCAGGCCGGCGATGTAGCTGTCGACCTGCGCTGCGGGCAGGAAAGGCGCGAAAACGTGGCGGATGAATATCCAGCCGAGCAGCGCCATGGAGAACGGCTTGACCGCCCAGTTCACAAACAGCGTGATGCCGATGCTGTTCTTCTGGCTGCGCAGCTGATGCAGCGCGGCGAAGTCGACCTTCATCAGCATCGGGATGATCATCACCCAGATCAGGAGCCCGACCGGGAGGTTGACCTGGGCGATCTGCAGGCGGCCGACGGTCTGCGCCAGTTCGGGAGCGGCGACGCCAATGATCGTTCCGGCAATGATGCACAGGAACACCCAAAGCGTCAGCCAGCGCTCGAAGAAACTCATTGGCCCGGCCATCGCCAATGCGCGCGCACGCAGCCAGGCGGCGGTGCAGCGGTCGGCGATCGGCAAGCTTCCGGAAACGGCATCTACCGTTCCCCCTGCGCCGCCGGCTTGCAGATCTCCGGATGGCCGCCGCAGCAGTTGTCGGTCAGAAAGCCGATCAGGGCGTCGATGCGACGCATGTCGGCGTGGCAGCGAACGAAGCGGCCTTCCTGTACGGTGCTCACCAGGCCGGCGTGGGTCAACGTCTTCAAGTGGAAGGACAGCGTCGGCGCGGGCAGCTCCAGTTGCTCGGCAATGAGCCCCACGGTCAGGCCGGCAGGGGCATTCTGGACGAGCAAGCGGAAGACGGCGAGACGGCTTTCCTGCGCCAGCGCGGCAAGCGCGGTGACGGCATTGGTATTGTTCATTGTTCCAACAATACCGAAATACTGGCGCTGCCGCAAAGCGTTTGCCCGGCGATTCGCCGCTCATGTTCAGCGCCCGGTCCGCACGGCCGTGGTCCGACATGCTCTACCCCCGGCCTTGGCGACAGCCGCAACGATGGGCGGCTTTACATATTTCGAAGATTCTAGCATTATGGAAACGTGCCGCAGGGCACTGCTGCTTGCGGCGTTGGCCGCGTTAGCCTCGCCGACTCGCTGCGTTCCGGCCAGGCAGCACGCACCAGGTCACCACTCGGAGGAACTAAAAATGGCTATCAAGGTTGGCATCAACGGTTTCGGACGCATGGGCCGGCTGGCGCTGCGCGCGGCCTGGGATTTCCCGGAGCTGGAGTTCGTGCATATCAACGAGGCGAACGGCCCGGTCGAGTCGGCGGCGCACCTGCTCGAATTCGATTCGGTACAGGGCCGTTGGCGGCGCGACATCGAGGTGCGCGACGGACGCATTCTGGTGGACGGGAAGTCGATCAGCTACAGCAGCGCCAAGGACGTTGCCGGCGGGCCCTGGAGCGACGTCGGCGTCGATATCGTTCTCGAAGCCAGCGGCAAGTGGCGCAGCGTCGATCAGCTGACCCCCTATCTCGACGCCGGAGTCAGGAAGGTGGCCGTCGCCGCGCCGGTCAAGGATGGCGGCGTGCTGAACATCGTCATGGGCATCAACGACCATCTCTACGACCCGGCTCGCGACCAAATCGTCACTGCGGCGTCATGCACGACCAACTGCCTGGCGCCGGTGGTCAAGGTGGTTCACGAAGCGATCGGTATCACGCGCGGGATGATCACCACCATCCATAGCTCGACCAACACGCAGGTGGTGCACGACCAGATGCACAAGGATCTGCGGCGAGCGCGGGCGGCCAGTCTGTCGCTGATCCCGACGACGACCGGCTCGGCGACGGCGATCGCGCTGATCTTCCCGGAACTGAAAGGCAAGCTCGACGGCCACGCGGTGCGCGTGCCGCTGCTCAACGCGTCGCTGACCGATTGTGTCTTCGAAATGCAGCGGCCGACGACGGCCGCCGAGGTCAATGCCTTGTTCAAGGCCGCTGCGGCAGGCCCGCTGCAGGGAATCCTCGGTTACGAGGAGCGGCCGCTGGTGTCGATGGACTACCTGGGCGATGCGCGTTCGTCGATCATCGACGCCGCGCACACGCTGGTGGTCAACGAGACGATGCTCAAGGTCTACGCCTGGTACGACAACGAGTGGGGCTACGCCAATCGTTACGCCGAACTGGCGCGCAAGCTGGCGAGATCGCTTTAGGAGCCTTTCCGTAGCGGGGCAGCGTGCGTAGCGCTGACGCTCGCGGCGGAGGCGAACAGCGAAAGAGGAAAAGGGCGATGAGCGATCCATCCGCAGTGAGCAGCGACGCGTCGCGCGCCGGTCTGCGCAATTACGTGCTGGTCACCGGTGCCTACTGGGCCGATACGGTGACCGATGGCGCCACGCGCATGCTGGTGCTGTTCTATTTCTACAACCTCGGTTACACGCCGCTTGCGGTGGCTTCGCTGTTCATCTTCTACGAGGTCTTCGGCATCCTGACCAACCTTTTCGGTGGCTACATAGGCGCCCGTTTCGGGCTCAAGACGACGCTGTTCATTGGCCTTGGTACACAGCTGGCGGCCCTGTCGATGCTCGCCTTCGCGCCGCAGGCCTGGCTGGTCGTCGCCTGGGTGATGGCCTCGCAGGCCTTGAGCGGGATCGCGAAGGACATGACCAAGATGAGCTCCAAGAGTGCCGTCAAGCTGATCGTCCCGGAGGATTCGTCGGCAACCCTGTACCGCTGGGTGGCCATTCTGACCGGGTCGAAGAACGCGCTGAAGGGTGTCGGCTTTTTCCTTGGCGGCTTTCTGCTCAGCGTGCTCGACTTTCAGAGCGCGCTGAAACTGCTGGTGGTGCTGGTTGCCGTCGCACTGATCCTCGCCGCCGTGCTCATGCGCGGTGGCCTCGGGCAGGCCAACAGGAAGGCCAAGTTCGGGCAGATGTTTTCGCGCAACGCGGCGGTCAACAAGCTGGCGGCGGCGCGCATCTTTCTCTTCGGGGCGCGTGACGTCTGGTTCGTCGTCGGTCTGCCGGTATTTCTGTCCAGCGTCCTCGGCTGGACCTTCTGGCAGTCGGGTGGCTTTCTGGCGATCTGGATCATCGGCTACGGCATCGTCCAGGCGGCGACTCCGGGACTCTTGCGCAGCCGGGTCGAGGGGCGGCACGAACCCGACGGACGGACGGCGACGATCCTGGCCTTCGTCCTCGCCGCGCTGCCGGCGGCGATTGCCCTGGCGCTGAGCGCCGGTGCGGCGCCGGCGGTCGTCGTCGTCGCCGGCTTGATCGTTTTCGGCGCCGTCTTTGCGCTCAACTCGGCGGTTCACTCGTACCTGATTCTGGCCTACACCGACAGCGACAAGGTGGCGATGAGCGTCGGCTTCTATTACATGGCCAACGCTGCCGGTCGCCTTGCCGGAACGGTTCTCTCCGGTGCGCTCTATCAGTGGGGGCTGCAAAGCGGAGCCCAGAACGGTCTCGTCGCCTGCCTGTGGGCGTCCTCGGCATTCGTCCTGGTGGCCGGCCTGCTTTCGCTGCTGCTACCGCGTCAGGCGGGCACGCGCAGCAAGCCGATCCGGCTCGGCGACCTCGGCGAGTAATCGGCGGAGCAGGCGGGTGAACAAAAAAAGGCATCGCCTGGCGATGCCTTTTTGCTCACGGGTAGCGCGACTTAGAAGCCGGCGCCCTTGATCGACTTGAGGCCCTTGTAGACGGCCTTGCTGCCCAGTTGCTCCTCGATGCGCAGCAGCTGGTTGTACTTGCAGATGCGGTCGGTACGCGACAGCGAACCGGTCTTGATCTGGCCGGCGCCGGTGCCGACAGCGAGGTCGGCGATGAACGCGTCCTCGGTCTCGCCCGAACGGTGCGAAGAAATGACGCCGTAACCCGCCTTCTGCGCCATCTTGATGGCGTCGAGCGTCTCGGTCACCGTGCCGATCTGGTTGACCTTGATCAGGATCGCGTTGGCCGCCTTCATGTCGATACCCTGCTTGAGGCGGACCGGGTTGGTGACGAAGAAGTCGTCGCCGACGATCTGCACTTTCGCGCCGAGTGCCTTGGTCAGCTTGACGTAGCCTTCCCAGTCGCTCTGGTCGAGACCATCCTCGATCGACACGATCGGGTACTTCTTGCACCAGTCGCTGTACACCTTGATCATCTCGTCGTCGGTGAACAGCTTGTCCGGGTTGGACTTCCAGAACTTGTAGCCTTTGCGGTCACCTTCGTCGAAGAGCTCGGAAGACGCACAATCCAGGGCGATGCCGATCTGCTTGCCGGGTTTGTAGCCGGCCGCGACGATGGCTTCCATGATCACTTCGAGTGACTGGTCGTTGGTCAGGTTGGGGGCGAAGCCACCTTCGTCGCCGACGGCGGTGACATGCCCGCCTTTCTTCAGGATGCTCTTCAGCGCGTGGAAGATCTCGGTGATCCAGCGCAGGCCTTCCGAGAAGCTCGGCGCGCCGACCGGCATGATCATGAATTCCTGGAAGTCGATCAGGTTGTCGGCGTGCTTGCCTCCGTTGATGATGTTGGCCATCGGCGTTGGCAGGCAGAAATCACGGTTGTGGTGAATCTTGCCGATGTACTTCCAGAGGGGCATCTTGCTGACGTTGGCAGCGCACAGGGTGATGGCCATCGACGCGCCAAGTAGTGCGTTCGCACCGAGATTCGACTTGTTCGGCGTGCCGTCGAGGGCGATCATCGCTTCGTCGAGGGCACGTTGCTCAAGCGGGTTCTTGCCCTTGAGCAGTTTGGCAATCGGACCATTGACCGCAGCAACGGCTTTCAGGACACCTTTGCCGAGGTAGGCTTTCTTGTCGCCATCGCGCAGTTCGCAGGCTTCGAATTCACCGGTCGACGCACCCGACGGGACAGCGGCGCGAGCCATGTAACCATTGTCGAGCGTGATGTCGACTTCGACGGTCGGGTTGCCGCGCGAGTCGAGGATCTGCCGACCGACGACCTTGGTGATCTTGACGAACTCAGGGCTGCTTACAGCCAGTGTTTCGCCTTGTTCGGTATCTGCAATTTTCTTCGATTTTTTTACTTTTTCTGCTTTTGCCATAATTGGGCTCCGTAGGAGTGATTTGGTGGGAACAGCCGCGTGGACGTGACTCAGTGATCATACCCAATTCGGCTTCGACGGTGCAATGCTTGGCGGCGCTAAAAGCCGGGAATCAGACAGGTTTCGGACGATTGCGGAGGTCCGCAACGCTGGCGGGCGAGGACGCTGCCGTAATCCGCGAGCGGCGCCGAAAAAAAATGCGGGATGGCGTCCTCCGGGCACCGCCTGGCGGATGGAAGTGGGCCGGCGCGGCTGTCGCCTTCGGCCGGCAACAGGCAATGCTATGGGCATCAAGCTTGTTTTTTTGCTGCCGCGAACGAGGGTCGGCGCAAGGCCTGTCTGGTGCGCTTGCCGGTCAGCTTCACACAACTGAAACCTTGCTTGCCAAGAATGGCGCCCTTGGCAAGGAACATTTCAAGTTGATTGGGGAAAGCCGGCGTGGCCAGCGAGCAAGAAGAGATGACCGACGAGCAATCGCGCAACGCCCTTGTGCGCCGCGTGGGGCTTGCCGTCGAGAGGCTGCGCGAAGATGCGATGGCCATCGAGGATGAACTGGATGACCGGTTGCGCCTCGTTGCGCCGGAATGCGCAGCGAGTGCTCGCAACCTGGCACACTATCTGGCCGTGCGGCGGGTCGACATCCGCATCCTGCAGCGCGAACTGGGCCGATTGGGGCTGAGTTCGCTGGGCCGCATGGAGGCGCACGTGATGGCTTCACTGGACAACGTGGCCGATGTCCTCTGCCTCTTGCGCAAGAGCGCTGTTCCCGATCGTGTGCAGGCGGTCCGGCCGATTCGTTTCCACGAGGGCGATCAAGTGCTGGCACGGCATGCGCATGCGATCCTGGGGCCTCTGCACAGCGACCGCAAGACGCGGATCATGGTCACCATGCCGAGTGAAGCGGCTGCCGACCCGTCCTTCGTCAGCAACCTTCTCGCCCAGGGGATGGACATCATGCGCATCAACTGTGCGCACGACAGCGCAGACGTCTGGGGGCGAATGGTCGACCAGCTGCGGCAGGCGGAAAGGAAGCTGGGGCGCTCGTGCAAGGTCTGTTGCGATCTGGCCGGACCGAAGCTGCGCACCGGTGGCGTCGAATCGTCGCCGGGCGTCGTCAAGTGGCGGCCACAGAGAAATGCGCTCGGCCAGACGATTGCGCCGGCGCTGGTTCGCTTCGTCAACGAAGTTCCCGACGATGCTTTTGCCGGAACGACAGTGCCGGTGCAGGGGAAGCTGTTGGCCCGGGTCAGAGGGGGCGATTTCATCGCCTTGCACGATGCACGCGGGCGGGCACGAACGCTCGAGGTGATCGCCGTTTCTGCAGACGCCTGTCTTTGCCAGGGGGTGCGCACGGCTTACGTCGTCGAGGGCACCCGACTGAGCGTACGGCGAAAGGCAAGAACCGTAGCGAAAGCCACCGTTGGCCCCCTGCCGCCAACGCCGCAGGCCTTGTTGCTCAAGCCTGGGGACGTCCTCGAGGTGGTCAGAGGCGAGATTCTCGGCCGGCCGGCAACCTATGATGATGATGGCAAGCTGCTCGAAGCGGCATGCATCGCCTGTTCGCTGGAAGAGGCATTCGTCAGCGTCCGCGAAGGAGAGAGGATTTTCTTCGATGACGGAAAGATCGCCGGGAAAATCCGCCGGGTGACGCCCGAGCGCTTCAGCGTCGATGTCACCTACGCAGCGGGGGGCGCGGCAAAGCTCCAGGGTGAGAAGGGAATCAACCTGCCGGACACCGACCTCAAGCTGCTGGCGCTGGGTGCGAACGATCTTGCGGACCTCGCTTTCGTCGTGCGGCACGCCGACATGGTGGCCATGTCTTTCGTGCAGCGGCCGCAGGATATCGAAGACTTGCTGCTCGCACTTGACCGGTTCGACGCCAATCACCTGGGCATGGTCCTGAAGATCGAGACCACTAAGGCTTTCAGCCGGCTGCCAAGCCTGTTGTTTGCGGCCATGCGGCACCCCAGCGTCGCGGTCATGGTGGCGCGCGGCGATCTCGGTGTCGAACTGGGCTTTGAACGTCTTTCGGAAGTGCAGGAGGAGATTCTCTGGCTGTGCGAGGCCGCCCATGTCCCGGTGATCTGGGCAACGCAGGTGCTCGAATCTCTGGCCAAGGGGGGCATGCCGTCGCGCGCCGAAGTGACCGACGCGGCGATGGGAACCCGCGCCGAATGCGTAATGCTCAACAAGGGGCCTTACATCATGCAAACGCTGCGCTTCCTGTGCGATGTGTTGAAGCGCATGGAAATGCACCATGAGAAGAAGACGGCAATGTTACGTCGCTTGAGCATTTCGGAGATCGCCCCGGGCGAGGATGGTGCTCGTGGCGCGCGGCCCGAAACCTGTCGCGGGTGAGCGCCAGCCGCTGCTCGGCGAGCGCCATGCCTGGCTCCCGCAAGCTGTCTCCTGTCGTCTCCAGGCGACGCCGGCAGCGTCTACGGCGTCGGTTTGCGCGGACGTTTGCACAGTTCTTGCCAACGGCGCGCGCAAAACGTCTATGCTATACGGCCTGCCGCAAGCGCCTCCGGCACGTCGGCCGGCGACGCAGCGCTCGCGCGGCGCGTCAGAACGATCGAAGTCACGCCATTCAGTTTGCTACAGCCGTTCCTCTCTCCGTCCATGCACAAGCCCGTTGTTCTGGCAGCGCTGCTGCTCGCCCTGCCGGTCGCCGCCGCTGTGCCGCAATTGCAGGCGCCGGAAGACGTTCGCCAACTGCTGACCGACTACCTGGAACTCGGCGACGTCGCCGACGCCCCGGCGGAGGCCGCCTTCGAGCGCCGGATGCGGCGCGAAGTGCCCGCCCTGCTGGCGACCGAGGGCTATTTCTCGCCGCAGGTGGTGGTCACCGGGAGTGACGACACGCTGCTCGTCGATGTCGATCCAGGCGTACGCTCGACGGTCGGCGGCGTGCGCATCGAAATCGTCGGTGCGGTGGACGAGGCGCGTCGTGAAGCCCTGCGCCAAGGCTGGAAACTGAAAAGCGGCCAGCCTTTCCGGCAAGCCGACTGGGATGACGCCAAGCAATCCCTGCTCGCCGACCTGCTGGCCGTAGACTTTGCCGGCGGTCGTTTGCAGGACAGTACGGCCGAGGTCGACCCTGCGGCGCACAGCGTCGACCTGCACGTGGTCGTCGCTGCGGGTCCGCCGTACAGTTTTGGCGAGCTGAAGATCAGTGGCCTGAAGCGCTATGAGCCGGCCCTGATCGAGCGCTACAACCGTACGGTCGAAGCCGGTAAGCCCTATCGCGAGGACCGGCTGCTGGCCTTGCAGACAGCCTTGCAGGACACGCCGTACTTCGGGTCGGTGACCGTTTCGCTCGAGCGCAGCAAGGATGGCGACAGCCCGCCCGTTGACGCGGATGGACGGGTCAGCGCGCCGGTACTGGTGCATGTCCGCGAGCGTGCGCCCTACCAGGTGTCGCTGGGCGCCGGCTACAGCACCAACACCGGCGCGCGCGTCGAAGCCAACTACCGCAGCAGCGACCTCTTCGGTCGCGCCTGGGAACTTCACACCGGCGTGCGTATCGAGCAGCTGCGCCAGACGGCCTACGCCGATGTCTTTTTCCCGCCTGACGATCGGCGGCGGCGTGACGGCGTGGGAATGGCTTTCCAGAGCTCCGACATCGAAAATCTGGCGCTCGAGAGTTTCTCCGTGGGGGCGACGCGCGTGCAGCAGCGCGGCAGTGTCGAGCAGCGCCTGGGACTCAATTGGCAGGAAGAAAAGCAGACGCCGAAAGGTTCGCCGACGACGACCAACCAGGCCCTCACCGCGCAGGCCGGCTGGACCTGGCGGCACGCGCGGGATCCCCTCGATCCGTCGGAGGGGATTGCCCTGCAGTTTCAGGTTGGCGGAGCCAGCAAACAGCTGCTGTCCGATCAGAACTTCCTGCGGACCTACTTTCGCTACGCGCAGGGGGTGCCGCTGGGCGCCAGCGATGGCCTGCTCCTGCGCGCCGAACTGGGCGCCACCTTGGCGCCCTCGAGCAACGGTATTCCGCAGGATTTCCTCTTTCGTACCGGCGGCAGCAACTCGGTTCGCGGTTACGCCTATCAGAGCCTCGGTGTGCAGCAAGGCGAAGCAGTTGTCGGCGGCCGTTACCTGATGACCATGAGTGCCGAATACACGCACTGGATCACCCCCTCCTGGGGTGCGGCGGCATTCGTCGACGCGGGTGACGCACAGGACAGTCGTGACGCCTTCGATCTGGCGGTGGGCTACGGTCTTGGCGCGCGCTGGAAGAGTCCGGTTGGCCCGCTCGGTCTGGATCTCGCTTACGGCCAGCGCGACGGCAAGTTGCGCTTCGACTTTTCGCTGGCGGTGCCGTTTTGAACGACGAAAAAGAACCGCCCGCGGCGCCCGTGGCGAGTCCGCTCGACGGACAGGCGGAGGCGCCCGAGGGCGCCGGCGGCGACAGCCGGGCGGCGCCGCCGGCGCCATCCAGGCGTTCTCTGCGCTGGCTATGGATCAGCCCGTTGGCCATCGTACTGGGCCTCTTCGTCGCCCTGGCCTGGCTGCTGGCGACCGAGAGTGGTTTTCGCGTCGCCTGCCGCGCCCTCGAGCAGCTCGCCGGGGGGCAGCTGACGCTCGGCGAACCGACGGGCTCGTTGCAGGGTTCGCTGACCCTGCCGTCGCTGCACTGGCGCGACGCGACGCTCGACGTGCAGCTGCAGGACCTGCAGTTCGACTGGCGCCCCGCCGAGTTGTTGCAGGCGCGACTTTCGGTCAGCCGTCTGGCCGTGGCGAGCCTGCGCTTCGCCAGCCTTCCCAGCGACGAGCCGCTGGTCGTGCCCGACAGCCTGCGTCTGCCGCTGGCCATCGACGTCGAGCAACTGCAGCTCGGAAGCATCGAAGTCGGCGACTATACCCACCCCGACGGAAAGGCGGCGATGGTCGTCGAGGCGCTGGCGCTGAGGCTGAGCAGCGCTGGCGAATGGCATCGCGTGACTGCGTTGACCGCCAATGTCAGCGGGCTGGCGCTCAGCGGCGAGGCCTCTCTGGCCGCCGACAAGCCGTACGCGCTGGCGGCGAAGTTGCGCATCGAAGGCGAAGCCGCTGGACGAGCGCTGGCTTTCGATCTGCTCGCCGACGGGCCGCTCGAAGAACTGAGCCTGCGGGGCAGCGGTGAGCCGATCGACGGTAGAACCGGCGAGAGTTTTGCGGCTGAAGTCAGTGCTCGACTGAAGCCTTTCCTGGCGCAGCCGATCGTCGAAATCGTGGCCAAGATATCGGGAGTCGACCCGGCGGCATGGAGCAAGGGTGCGCCACAGGCAGCGCTCGATCTGGGCGTCGATTTGCGGCCGCTCGCTGACGCGCCGGACGTCCTGGGTGGGCGTTTGACGCTGCGCAATCGGCGTCCGGGCGCTGCCGACCAGCAGTCGCTGCCGGTCGAGTCCCTGCACGCCGGTTTGCGGCTGAGCGGCGACGAGTTGCAGTTGGCCGATCTCGATCTGCGCTTGTCCGGCGGCGGGCGCCTGCGCGGCAGTGGCCTTCTCCGCGGCAGCGAACTGACCCTGCGCCTGATGGCCACGGCGCTCGACGCGCGCGCCCTGGTCAGCACATTGCGCCCAACCAAGCTCGCCGGCCCGTTGCGCGCCAGCCTGGGCATCAATCAGCAGCTGCTCGAGCTGGAACTGCGCGACCCGCAGTTCAGCCTCGACAGCAAGATCGCCATCAAGCCGACGGAGATCGTCGTCGACCAGCTGCGATTGTCCACTGGCGACGCCAGGCTCGTCGCCAGTGGGCGGCTCGGCCTGGTCGACGCCGGCAGGTTTGTCGTCAAGGGAAGTCTGAAGAACTTCGATCCCAGCCGCTTTGCCGAGGTGCCGCCGGCACGGCTCAACGCCGACTTCGACGCCAACGGCAGCAGCCGGCCGCCGCTGACGCTCGCTCTGCGCTTTCAGCTGCACGACAGTCGCTTTCGCGGCCAGTCGCTGACCGGTTCCGGAGAAGTCGATCTTGCCGGTGAACGCCTGCGCAAGGCCGACGTCGAGCTCAACGCGGCCGGCAATCGGCTGACCGCGAAAGGCGCTTTCGGCGCCCGTGGCGACCGTCTGACGGTATCGATCAGTGCGCCAAGACTCGATCCGCTGGGTGTGGCCGGCGATCTCAACGGGACGCTGCTGCTCGCCGGTACCATGAAGTCGCCCGAAGTGTCGGCCGACCTGCGTTCGGCGCGTCTGGCGGGGAAGGACTTCGGCGAAATCCGCGGGCTCGATCTCGCAGCCCGCCTGGGGGACGGCAAGGACGGCGCGCTGTCGGGAAGGTTGCAGCTCAGCGGCGTCGATCTGGCCGACGGCAATCCGGTGGCCGGCAAAGTGCTGTTCGAGGCCGACGGCGTACGCAGCGCACACCGCCTGCGCGGCCAGCTTGCGCTACCCGGAAAACGCGATCTGCGCCTGCTGCTCGAAGGGGGGCTGACGACTCCGGCGAGCGGCATGGCATGGACTGGCGCGCTCAGCGAACTGAGTGTCTCGTCGCTGGCGAGCAAGGACAAGCCCTTCGTCCGCCTCGCCGGGCCCTTGCCCTTGCAGGTCGCTGCGGCGCGCTTCAGCGCCGGTCCCGCAGACTTTGTCGGGCCGACGTGGTCGGCGCGCCTCGAGCGGGTGTTCTACGAGGGGCAGCGTTGGCAGACCGCCGGCAGTCTGCGCGGCCTGCCGCTGGTCGCGACGCTCGCCGAATTTCCGGAATGGTTCGACGACTCGGCCATCGGGGCCGCCAAGGGCAGCGGCGAGACGCTGCGCCTGAACGCCGAGTGGGATCTTGGCAACAGCGGCGATAGCCGTGCAAGCGGCCAGCGCAAAGTGGCGAAGAGCAGCTTGCCGACGGGCCGTCTGCGGCTGTGGCGCGAGAGCGGCGACCTGTCGATCGGCGTCGTTCCGCTCGGTTTGACGGAGGGAGTGGTCAGCCTTCTCGCCAAGGATGGACGTCTCGACGCCGAACTCAGCCTGCGGGGCAAGAAACTGGGTGAGCTGAGTGGCAGGCTCAGCGCGGCGAGTTCGGCGACGACGCTGATCAGTCAGCAGGCGCCGTGGCGCGGGCAACTCAAGATGGACGTTCCGGATCTGGCCTGGGCCGCTCGCCTGGTGGGAGACGGCTGGCAATTGGGCGGTCGTCTGGAGGGCGCGATGCAGCTTGCCGGAACTCCGGCGAAGCCTGAGCTCGGCGGAGAATTGCGTGGTGACGGCCTCGCCGTGCGCGCCCTGGACCACGGGATGCGCCTGGAACGTGGCAAGTTGCTGCTGCAGCTGACCGGCGACAAACCCGGTGACGTGCGCCTGCTTCTCAAGCAGCTGTCTTTCGAGAGTGATTTCCAGGCCATGCCGCGCACCCTGGCCCTCGACCCCGGCGTCGCTGCCGCCAACCTGACCGCCAAACCCGGTCGTGTCGAGGCCAGCGGCGAATTGCATCTCGGGAATACCGATGGCGTCTTGACCCTGCGCGCAGATCGTCTCGGGGTGACGCAGCGCGCGAATCAGTGGATGCTCGTCTCGGGCGACGCCAAACTGACCCTGGGCGAGAAACTGCTCGACGTTCTCGGAAGTTTCAAGGTCGACGCCGGTTACTGGGAATTGGCCAAGAGTGGCACACCGCAGCTCTCCGACGACGTGGTGATCAAACGCAAGGAACAGAAGAAAGCCAAGGCGCCGGCGGCGGCGCGTCTGTTGTCGCTGAACATCGACGCTGACCTCGGACGCTACTTCCATTTTCGTGGTGCCGGCGTCGAAAGCCGCCTCGCAGGCTCGATCAAGATCGCCTCGGAAGGAAGCGGCCTGCCACGAGCGACCGGGTCGATCCGGACGGTAGGCGGCCGCTTCGACGCCTACGGCCAGAAGCTGGCCATCGAGCGTGGCATTCTCAACTTCCAGGGACTGATCGACAATCCCGGTCTCAACATCCGGGCGATTCGTACCAACCTGCCGGTCGAGGCCGGTGTCGAAGTCACCGGAACCGCCCGGCGGCCGATCGTGCGCCTGGTTTCCGACCCCGTGGTGCCGGATGCCGAGAAACTCTCGTGGCTGGTTCTTGGGCACGCGTCAGACCAGGAGGGATCGGGCGGTGGTGGCGTCCTGCTGGCCGCCGCGCAGACGCTGTTTGGCGGCCAGGACGGCGGGACGCTGGGCAAGCTGCAGCGCAGTCTGGGGATCGACGAATTCGGTGTCAGCAGCGGTTCGATCGGCGGTTCGGGCCGCTCGCAGACCAGCAGCATTGCCAACACCAGTTCCTTTGGTTCGACCAATACCACCACCGGCCAGATCGTCAGCGTCGGCAAGCGGCTGTCGTCGGATGTCCTGATCAGCTACGAGCAGTCACTGAGCACCGCGGAAAGCGTCGTCAAGCTGACGGCCTATCTCAACCGCAACTTCTACGTCGTCGGTCGTGCCGGTTCAGACAACGCTCTGGATTTCTTCTGGAAATACAGTTTCGGGCGTTGAGGCGGTCGCAATCCCCGCAATCCCAGCAATCCCGGCACTCCCCGCGCCGTCAGCCTCGTTTTTCCGGGCCGGCCTGCCGCTGACCGGGAGTCGGCGTTACCCATCGCGCAGACCCGTGGCCTGAGCGCCAGCGGCAGAGCGCCGCAGGCGGTCGGTGACGGCAGCCCAGGATGGCGTCACGGGAACGTCTTCGACGACGATCAGGTCGGCCGCGCTGTGATCAAGCTCGCGCAGGGCCCGGTAGAGCGCGCGCGCGTAGCCGCGGGGATCGTCGGGCAGCTTGCGCAGCGCGTGCGGCGAGACGGCTTGCGGCAGCGGGCTGCGGCAGACGACCGCACAGCGGCGTCCCGCCTGCTGTAGCGCGTCGACGACGTCGGCAAGCTGCGCGGGGGCGACCAGTCGCAGGGGCGTCGTCGGCGCGTAGTGAGCGGCCAGCGATCCGGACACGCGCGGCGCGTCGTCGCTCGTCGCCGGCGTCGCCGTCTGCGGCAGGACGCCGATCACCGCGGCGATCTGTTCGGGCGTCACGCGTCCCGGGCGCAGCAGCCGCGGCGGCTGGGTCTCGCCGCGGCTCAGGTCGACGATCGTCGACTCGATGCCGACCAGGCAGCGACCCCCGTCGAGGATCAGCGGCACGGTCTCGCCCAGCTCTTCGCGCACATGTCTCGCTTCGGTCGGGCTGATGCGCCCGAAGCGGTTGGCCGACGGCGCGGCGACACCGCACATGCCGCCGACGCCTCCGCCGGCCTCGGCGTAGGCACGCAGCAGCGCCAGGGCCACGGGATGGGCCGGTACGCGTACGCCGATCGTGTCCTGGCCGCCGGTGGTCGCGGTGGGAACCGCCGCTGCGCGCCTGAGGATCAGGGTCAGCGGTCCCGGCCAGAAGGCCTCGGCGAGTTCCCAGGCCAGTGGCGGGACGTCGCGGGCCCAGCGTTCGAGACAGCCGGCGCCGGCGAGATGGACGATCAAGGGGTGATCGGCGGGGCGACCCTTGGCCGCAAAAATCCTCGCCACTGCGTGCGGGTTGGCGGCGTCGGCCCCCAGACCGTAGACCGTCTCGGTCGGAAAGGCGACCAGCTCGCCGGCCTGCAGCAGCGCGACGGCACGATCGATGTCGGCCTGCTCAGGAAGCATCGACGATGCCGATCGCAGCGCGCGCTGCCAGCGCCCTTTCGCGGGCTTGCTGCGGGTCGTCGTCGACCACCGTGAAATGCCCCATCTTGCGACCGTGCCGTGCGTGGTGCTTGCCGTAGAGGTGCAGCTTGAGGCCCGCAAAGGCGTGCAGCTGCGACCAGTCGGGTTCCCGGTAGCGAGGACCGGCCGGGCCGTTTTCGTACCACAGGTCGCCGAGGAGGTTGACCATCGCCGCTGCCGAGTGCGCGCGCGGGTCGCCGAGTGGCAAGCCGCAGAGCGCGCGTACCTGTTGCTCATACTGGCTGGTCAGGCAGGCGTCGAGCGTGAAGTGACCGCTGTTGTGCGGACGCGGTGCCATTTCGTTGACCACCAGCTCGCCGTCAACGACGAAGAACTCGACCGCCAGCGTGCCGATATAGCCCAGGCCGTCGGCGATCTTCTCGGCCAGCTCGGCGGCCCTGCTGCGCAGCCCGGACGGCGCGCGCGCCGGTACCAGGGAAACGTCGAGGATGCCCTTGCGGTGACTGTTCTCGACGGCCGGAAAGCTCTTCATCCGGCCGTCTTCGTCGCGCGCCAGGACGACCGAGATTTCGCTGCCGAGCGCGAGCTTCTGTTCGAGGACGCAGGTCTCGCCCTGGAAGTGCTGGAAAGCAGCGATGGCTTGTTCACGGCCGTCGACCACCGCCTGTCCCTTGCCGTCGTAGCCGAAACGGGCGACCTTGAGGATGGCCGGGAATAGGCCCGGCGCGGCACTGCGCAGATCCGCTTCGCCCGTCACGGCGATGAAGTCGGCGATCGGCAGGCCGTGCTGGCGCAGGAAGTTCTTCTCTGCGATGCGGTTCTGGCAGACGCTGACTGCCGCTGCCGACGGTCGGACGAGGACGAACTTGGCCAGGTAGTCGAGGGTGGCGGCGGGGACGTTCTCGAACTCGGTGCTGATCGCCGTGCACGCCTGCGCCAGTTCGTCGAGCGCTGGATAGTCGTCGTAGCCGGCGACCAGATGGCGGTCGGCAATCAGTCCGGCGGGGCTGCGCGGGTCGGGGTCGAGTACCCAGACCTTGTAGCCGAGTTCGTGCGCGGCGGCGACGAAGAAGCGGCCGAGTTGGCCGCCGCCGAGCATGCCGAGATTTGCAGGAGGAAGAATCATTTTCTTCTCACGTGGCGCGCGGCGATCCGTTGAACGAGACGCGGATAGCGGCGCGTGAAGGAAGTGTTGCCGGAAGCGGGGGGCTGCTCGGCGCTGCGCTGCGTCACACTTCCGGCAGCTTCATGGCCATGACCTTGGTCGCCTGCGCCTGCCGGAACTCGTCGAGGCGCTGGGCCAGCGCCGGGTCACCGGTGGCCAGCATGGCGACGGCAAACAGCGCGGCATTGGCCGCGCCGGCTTCGCCGATGGCAAAAGTGGCGACCGGTATCCCTTTCGGCATCTGCACGATCGAGAGCAAGGAATCCTGTCCCGACAGCGCCTTCGACTGCACCGGCACACCGAGAATCGGCAGGGTGCTCTTGGCGGCGAGCATGCCGGGCAGATGCGCCGCGCCACCGGCGCCGGCGATGATCGCCTTCAGGCCTCGCGCGGCAGCTGTCGACGCGTACTCGAACAACAGGTCCGGGGTGCGATGGGCGGAGACGACGCGTGCTTCGAAAGGCACGCCGAACTCCTTGAGCATCACGGCCGCGGCCTGCATGGTTGGCCAGTCGGAATCCGAGCCCATGACGACGCCGACCAGCGGAGCCTGTTGCTGCGCCATCAGAGCGCCTCTCTTTCGGCGGCTTCGAGGGTGTTGGCGAGCAGCATGGTGATGGTCATTGGCCCGACGCCGCCGGGGACCGGCGTGATCGCCGAGGCGACCTGGCTGACCGCAGCGAAGTCGACGTCGCCGCAGAGCTTGCCATTGGGCAGGCGATTGATGCCCACGTCGATGACCACCGCACCGGGCTTGACCATCTCGGCGGTGACGAATTGGGCACGCCCGAGCGCGGCGACCAGGATGTCGGCGCGCCGGGTATGGAACAGGAGGTCGCGCGTCTGCGAATGGCAGACGGTGATCGTCGCGCCGGCCTGCATCAGGAGCATGGCCATCGGCTTGCCGACGATGTTCGAGCGACCGATGACCACTGCCTCCTTGCCTTTCAGGTCGATGCCGGCGTCGGCGAAGAACTTCATCACGCCATACGGGGTGCACGGGATGAAGCGCGGATTGCCCTGCATCAGGGCGCCAAAGTTCTCGGCATGAAAGCCGTCGACGTCCTTCTCCGGCGAGATCGCCTTGAGTACCGCGTCGCTGTCGAAGTGTTTTGGCAATGGCAACTGGACGAGGATGCCGTGGATCCTGGAGTCGGCATTGAGTTCGGCGATCTTCTTGAGCACCACCGCCGGCTCGACGTCGGGCGGGTAGCTGATTTTCTCGGAGTGGAAGCCGGCCTGCGCGCAGGCGTTGACCTTGTTGCGGACATAAACCTGCGAAGCGTGGTCTTCGCCGACCAGGATCACCGCCAGTCCGGGGCGTGTGCCGCGCGCGGCAAGGGCTTCGGCGCGGGTCTTGAAGTCGGCACGCAGTTTTTGTGCGAGAACGGTGCCGTCGAGGATTTTTGCGGTCATGTCGGGTGTTCCTGGAGTCGCCAGAAGGGAGGTGGAGAAAGGGGCGGGGGCAATGGCGGGCGGCAGCGGCGGGAGACGTACGGGTGCCAGCAGCACTGGCGGCCGCAGGGACTCGCGGCCTCTTCTCGTCGCCTCGCGAAAGCCGCGATTTTATCGCAAATCGGGCGCTGCCCGGTACTGCCCAGCGCGATGTTGCCGAGTCGCTGGGCGCTGCTCGCCGCAGCAAGGGAAACAAACGCGCGAGGGTCGTGTTGCATGCGGCGTGGAACCTGAGAACTCCAGCGACGACAGGGTTTCAAGCGGCCCTCCAGTTTGCTGAAGGTCGCGGCGGAATTGCGGCGCCACACCCGCCCACCCGTCATTGCGAGGAGGCGTAGCCGACGTGGCAATCCAGAGGTCTTGTTTTTCGCCTGGCCGATGTGGCGCACCAGTAGTCAGAGAATGGAACTGGATTGCCGCGTCGGCTACGCCTCCTCGCAATGACGGTGGCTGGCGAATGCCCGCCCCGATGTGGCGACCAAGGCAGCGGTGTTAAGCGGGCCAGCGAGCCGCTGATTGACGATTTTCGGTTGCCGCCGATCAACTTCCTGGCCAAGGCACGGTCAATAGGAAGTGCCGAAAAGCCTCGAAAGTGCCACTCGGGGCCAAAAAATTGCACGATACAAAATGCTGTTTTACAATGCGATAAACAGGCGCTTGCTGCACTGCGGTACTTTGTCGGCACGCAAGCGTTTACCCTCCGTGTTGGCGTCCGCTTTGGCGTCCGGCAAGACTATTCATTTCATGATTCTGCAGACCAGGAGACAAGTTCATGGCAGCTCTGCCCGAAAACGCGCTGTCGGCCGGCGCCACCGATGCCGACCCGCAAGAGACCCAGGAATGGCAAGACGCGCTCAGTGGTGTAATCGACAGGGAAGGCGCCGAGCGCGCTCACTACCTGATCGACGGCCTGATTTCGCAGGCGCGCCAGGAGGGAATCGATATCCCCTACAGCGCCACTACCGAGTACATCAATACCATCCCGGTCGATCAGCAGCCCAAGTATCCCGGTAATGCCGATCTCGAAATCAGGATTCACAACTACATTCGCTGGAACGCCATGGCGATGGTTGTGCGCGCCAACCGCGACACCAACGTCGGTGGCCACATCGCTTCCTTTGCCTCGGCGGCGGCGCTTTACGATGTCGGCTTCTCGTGGTTCTGGCACGCGCCTTCCGAGCAGCACGGCGGCGACCTGATCTTCTTCCAGGGACACTCGGTGCCCGGTGTTTACGCGCGGGCGCACCTGCTCGGGCGTCTGACCGACGAGCAGATGGACTGCTTCCGGCAGGAAGTCGATGGCAAGGGGGTGTCTTCCTACCCGCACCCCTGGCTGATGCCCGATTTCTGGCAGTTCCCGACGGTGTCGATGGGCCTCGGTCCGATCCAGGCGATCTACCAGGCGCGTTTCATGAAGTACCTCGACAGCCGCGGCTTCATCCAGGCCGGAGACCGTAAGGTTTGGGCTTTCCTCGGCGACGGCGAGACCGACGAGGTCGAATCGCTGGGCGCCATCGGCATGGCCGCACGCGAAAATCTCGACAATCTGATCTTCGTCATCAACTGCAACCTGCAGCGTCTCGACGGGCCGGTGCGCGGAAACGGCAAGATCATCCAGGAACTCGAAGGCACTTTCCGCGGCGCCGGCTGGAACGTCATCAAGCTGGTCTGGGGAACGCAATGGGACACGCTCCTGCTGCGCGACAAGAAGGGCATCCTCAAGCAGCGCATGATGGACGCCGTCGACGGCGAGTACCAGACCTTCAAGGCCAAGGACGGGGCCTACGTCCGCGAGCATTTCTTCAATACTCCGGAACTCAGGGAACTGGTCGCCGACTGGACCGACGAGCAGGTCTGGGGGCTGAACCGCGGTGGTCACGACATCTTCAAGATCTTCAGCGCCTACAAGGCGGCCGTCGAGCACCAGGGCCAGCCGACGCTGATTCTGGCCAAGACGATCAAGGGCTTCGGCATGGGCCAGGCCGGCGAGGCGATGAACATCTCGCACCAGCAGAAGAAACTCGATTACGAGGCGATCAAGCGCTTCCGCGATCGCTTCAGCCTGCCGGTCGCCGACGACCAGCTCAAGGAACTGCCGTACCTGAAGTTCGCGGAGGGCTCGCCGGAACTGACCTACATGCGCCAGCGGCGGATGGACCTCGGTGGCTACCTGCCGAAACGCCGCCGCACTGCCGAAGCACTGGATATCCCCGCCCTGTCGGCTTTCGACGCGCTGCTCAAGGCGTCGGGCGAGGGGCGTGAAGTATCGACCACGATGTCCATCGTCCGCTTCCTGAACATCCTGCTCAAGGACAAGAAGGTCGGCCGCCACGTGGTCCCCATCGTTCCCGACGAATCGCGCACCTTCGGCATGGAAGGTCTCTTCCGGCAGATCGGCATCTGGAATCAGCAAGGCCAGAAGTACGTCCCCGAAGACCACGACCAGCTGATGTTCTACAAGGAGTCGATCGACGGCCAGGTGTTGCAGGAAGGAATCAACGAAGCCGGCGCAATGAGCGACTGGATCGCTGCGGCGACCGCGTACTCGGTGCACGGCGTCCAAATGATTCCCTTCTACATCTGCTATTCGATGTTCGGTTTCCAGCGCGTGATGGATCTTTGTTGGGCGGCTGGCGACCAGCGCGCGCGCGGTTTCCTGATCGGCGGTACCGCCGGCCGGACGACGCTCAATGGCGAAGGCCTGCAGCACGAAGACGGTCATTCGCTGATCCTCTCCGGTCTGATCCCGAACTGCATCAGCTACGACCCGACCTTCTCCTTCGAAGTCGCCGTCGTCATGCGTGAAGGGATGCGCCGGATGTACCAGGAGCAGGAGGATGTCTTCTATTACATCACCGTGATGAACGAGAACTACGAGCATCCGGAGATGCCGGCAGGCGCCGAGGCCGACATCCTCAAGGGCATGTACCTGCTGCGCCGCGGCGCGTCCGCGGAGGGCAAGGCAGCGGCGCCACGGGTGCAGTTGCTCGGTTCGGGAACCATTTTCCGCGAAGTCATTGCCGCCGCCGACCTGCTCAAGAACGACTGGGGTGTCGATGCCGACCTCTGGGGCTGCCCGGGCTTTGGCGAACTGGCACGCGAGGGCAATGACGTGCAGCGCTGGAACATGCTCAACCCGACCGAGAAACAACGTCTGTCGCACGTCGAGAAATGTCTCGGCGAGACGCGCGGTCCGGTCGTCGCGGCGACCGACTACGTCAGGTTGTTCGCCGAACAGATTCGTCCCTTCATCAACCGTCGCTACGTAACCCTGGGTACCGATGGCTTCGGCCGCTCGGACACGCGCGAGAAGCTGCGTCATTTCTTCGAGGTCGACCGCCGCTGGGTCACCGTGGCTGCGCTGAAAGCGCTCGCCGACGAGGGAACGATCGAGCCGGCAACGGTCGCCACGGCAATTGCCCGCTACGGCATCGACGTGAACAAACCCAATCCGATGACGGTTTAAGGGAGCCCCCTGATGAGTCAAATGATCGAAGTAAAAGTCCCTGATATCGGTGATTACACCGACGTGCCGGTGATTGACGTCTGTGTCAAGGCGGGCGATGTGGTCAAGGTCGATGACGCCCTGGTCACCCTCGAATCCGACAAGGCGACGATGGACGTGCCGTCTTCGGCGGCCGGCGTGGTCAAGGAAGTGCGCGTCAAACTGGGCGACAAGATTTCGGAAGGCGCGGTGGTCGTCGTCCTCGAAGCCGCCGGGGCAAGCGCTGCCGCCGCGCCTGCCGCAGTGTCTTCGAACGCGCCCGCCGCTGCGCCCGCCGTGGCTCCGGCTGCGCAGGCTCCGGCCGCTGGCGGCGCGAGCGTCGAGGTCAGCGTGCCCGACATCGGCGACTACAGCGACGTGCCGGTGATCGACATCTGCGTCAAGGTCGGTGACACGGTCAAGGTCGACGATGCGCTGGTTACCCTGGAGTCCGACAAGGCGACCATGGACGTGCCGTCATCGGCGGCCGGCGTGGTCAAGGAGATCAAGGTAAAGCTTGGCGACAAGGTCTCCGCCGGCGCCGTGGTCGTCGTTCTCGACAGCGCCGGGGGCGCGCCTACCGCTGCCGTTGCCGCTGTTCCGGCGAGTCCCGTGGCCGCTGCGCCCGCTGCTGCGGCGCCGGCCGCCAGCGCGGCGCCCGCCGCCGTCGCTGCCCCGCCCGCAGCCGGCCTGGCCATCGGTTCCAGGACGCATGCCAGCCCCTCGGTGCGCCTGCTCGCCCGTGAACTCGGCGTCGACCTGTCCCGGGTCACGCCGAGCGGTCCCAAGTCGCGGATCCTCAAGGAGGACGTCAGCGCCTACGTGAAGAGCGTCCTGAGCGCCGGGCCGGCCGCCGCGGCGGCCGCCGGTGCTTCGCTGGGCGGCGGTCTCGACCTGCTGCCGTGGCCGAAAGTCGACTTCGCCAAGTTCGGCGCCGTCGAGGTCAAGCCGCTGTCGCGGATCAAGAAGATCTCGGCGCAGAATCTGGCCCGCAACTGGGTGATGATCCCGGCGGTGACCTACCACGAAGACGCCGACATCACCGATCTCGAGGCCTTCCGCGTGGCGATGAACAAGGAGAACGAGAAATCGGGGACCAAGATCACCATGCTCGCTTTCCTGATCAAGGCCAGCGTCATGGCGCTGAAGAAGTTCCCCGAGTTCAACTCCTCGCTCGACGTCCAGAATGGCGAAATGAGTCTGGTCATGAAGCAGTATTTCAACATTGCTTTCGCCGCCGACACACCGAACGGCCTGGTCGTACCGGTGGTCAAGAACGCTGACCAGAAATCGGTGACGCAGATCGTCGTCGAAAGCGGCGAGCTGGCGAGAAAGGCGCGCGATGGCAAGCTCGGCCCGGCAGACATGTCCGGCGCCTGTTTCACCATCTCCAGCCTGGGCGGTATCGGCGGCACCTATTTCTCGCCGATCGTCAATGCGCCGGAAGTGGCCATCCTGGGGGTGAACAAGTCGGTCATGAAACCGGTCTGGAACGGCCGCGAGTTCGAGCCGCGCCTGATCCTGCCGATGTCCTTGACCGCCGACCATCGCGTCATCGACGGCGCACTGGCCACCCGCTTCAACGTTTATCTTGCCCAGTTGCTCGCCGACATGCGACGCGTGCTGCTTTGATCGGGAGAAAATCATGAGCCAGGTCATTGAAGCAAAAGTGCCCGACATCGGCGACTATCACGACGTGCCGGTGATTGATATCTGCGTTGCCGTTGGCGATACCATCAAGGTCGACGACGCGCTGGTCACCCTCGAATCCGACAAGGCGACGATGGATGTTCCGAGCAGCGTCGCCGGCGTGGTCAAGGAAGTGCGCGTCAAGCTCGGCGACAAGGTCTCCGAAGGGGCGGTCGTGGTGCTCATCGAGACCGGCGCCGCCGTGTCGACGGCAGCACCGGCAGCCGCGGTGGCGACCACCGCCGCGCCGGCGGCAAGTGTCGCCCCACCCCCGCAGGCCGCCGCAGCGATCAGCGGCAACGCCGACATCGAGTGCGAGATGCTCGTCCTCGGCGCCGGTCCGGGCGGCTATTCGGCGGCCTTCCGCAGCGCCGATCTGGGCATGAAGACGGTCCTCGTCGAGCGCTACGCAACGCTCGGCGGCGTCTGTCTGAACGTCGGCTGCATCCCGTCGAAAGCACTGCTGCATATCTCGGGGGTGATGGAGGAGGCGGAGCACATGGCCGATTGCGGAGTCAGTTTCGCCGCCCCGACCATTGACCTCGACAAGCTGCGCGCGCACAAGGACAAGGTCGTCGGCAAGCTGACCGGCGGTCTCGCGGGCATGGCCAAGGGCCGCAAGGTCGAAGTGGTGCGCGGCGTCGGTCAGTTTCTCGACCCCAGTCACGTCGAAGTGGCGCTCGCCGACGGCGGCAAGAAGATCGTCAGGTTCCAGAAGGCGATCATCGCCGCCGGCTCGCAAGCCGTGGCGCTGCCGTTCATGCCCAATGACGACCCGCGGGTCGTGGACTCGACCGGTGCCCTCGAGTTGCGCCAGATACCCAAGCGCATGCTGGTCATCGGCGGCGGCATCATCGGCCTCGAAATGGCCAGCGTCTACTCGGCGCTCGGCTCGCGCATCACCGTCGTCGAGCTTGGATCGGTACTGATGCCCGGTGCGGACCGCGACCTGGTCAAGGTCTGGGAGAAGAAGAACGCGCACCGTTTCGATCGTATCCTGCTCAACACCGGCGTCGTCGCCTCGACGGCGAGCAGTGAGGGCATCGAAGTCACCTACAGCAACGACGAGAAGGAAAGCTTCGATCTGGTGCTGGTCGCCGTCGGCCGCTCGCCGAACGGCAGGAAGCTGGCGGCCGAGAAGGCGGGCGTCGCGGTCAGCGACCGCGGCTTCATTGCCGTCGATACGCAGCAGCGCACCAACGTGCCGCACATCTTCGCTGTCGGCGACATCGTCGGGCAGCCGATGCTGGCGCACAAGGGTGTGCACGAGGCGCACGTGGCCGCCGAAGCCGCGAACGGCAGCAAGCGCTGTTTCGACGCCCTGCAGATCCCGTCGGTCGCCTACACCGACCCGGAAATCGCCTGGGCCGGCAAGACCGAGGAGCAGTGCCGCGCCGAGGGGATCAAGTTCGGCAAGAGCGTCTTCCCCTGGGCGGCGTCGGGTCGGGCGCTGGCCAACGGTCGCGAGGAGGGCTTCACCAAGCTGATCTTCGACGAGGAAACGCACCGCCTCATCGGCGGCAGCATCGTCGGCACTGAAGCCGGCGACCTGATTGGTGAAATCTGCCTGGCGATCGAGATGGGCTGCGACGCCACCGACATCGGTCACACCATCCACCCGCACCCGACACTGGGCGAGTCGGTGGGAATGGCGGCCGAAGTTTATGAAGGCGTGTGCACCGATCTGCCGGCGATGAAGAAGAAGTAGGCGCGACCGCCGCCGGTCGTAGTTACGATGACGCCGCCGCACGCGAAGTGCGGCGGCGTTTTGTTATTTCGACCGGCTTTTCGTTGCCGTGACGGGAAGGGTGCCGGCCGGGGAGACCACGGCCTGCACTCAAGGCTCGACCAGGATACCCCGCACGAAACACTGCCAGCCGGTTTGCAGGATGCGTTGGCGACCCGAGAGGAGATACATGGTGGGCTGCTTTACCTCGGGCACGTCGAATTCGAGCCGGACACGATGGACCGTGGCCGCGACAGTGTCCGGGCGCGACTTTATCGCCAGGCGCGTGCCGTCGTGTTCGATGAGCAGACTCGACGATTCTGCCGACCTGGGTTTGAGAAGCGGCAGATCCAGGCGGGTGTCGACCGGAAACTCGAGCAGCGCACCATCGGCGCCGACGGTGGTCAGCAGGTCCAGGCTGGCCACCTGCCCACCCTTGATCCACAGACTCGCTTGCTCGGTCCAGGTGCCGGGCGTCGGACAGGTCCCGTTGATGCCCATGAGGCTGGCGAAACCGCTGCCTTCCAGGGTCTCGGTGGCGGGTGCTCCTGGCGCGTGAAGCAGGCCAAGGGCCGCGCCGCCGTCGGCCAGTCGGTATTCGATCAGCGCTTCGCCGGCCAGCTTGCCTGCCTTGTGGCACACCGTCGATCCTGCTTCGATTGGCCATTGCAGCAAGGGCTCGGCGGGGTGCGCGCGCGAGCGCCAGCGTGACACAAGCAGCGTCTGGTCCTTGCCGGTGCGATTGGCCACGCAAAGACGAGGCTTCCTTGCCTGCCAGATCTCCTGCACGAAAATCCCGCGATTGATGTCAAGGCCGAGCGGGATCCGGTCGGCAACTGCGTAAAGCGGTGCCATCAGGGCGCCGCCGAGCATCGCCAGTGCTGACCGTCGAAAGAGTTGTTGCACTTCAATACTCCAAACGAACGAGCCGGCCCGCGGCCGGCTCGACACACCGCCGTGGCTACCGCTCGGGCAGCCACGGAACGGGGCGACCTTGCACTCTTGCCGATCAGGCGGCCTTGCGACGACGCGCCGCGCCAAGCAGGCCGAGGCTTCCGAGCAGCAGGAGAACGGACGACGGCTCGGGCACCGTGCCGCCAGGTGGCTGCGTCTGAACGCCGAACTGGGTATACCCGATATCGCGCATCATGCCGACTTCCAGCGCGGTGATCGTGCGCACACCCAGGCCCGAGATCGTCTGGGCCTCCATCATATAGGTGCTGACCGTGTTCGGGGCAGTGTAGCAGTTGTCATCGAGGTGCGAGCCCGAGCTGCCATCTTCCCAGGTAGTGGGCGCGTAGATCTGCGGCGCGACGCCGCCGTTTGCCGCCACGGCATTCGGGCCGTTGAACAGGGTGCCGGCTCCGCAGCCCGACAGGCCATTGCCATCGGCGGACAGCCTGGCCTGATCATAGATCACTTTATCGAGAATGTACGTCGTCTGATCGATGAACGGCGTGCCGTTGTAGCTGGTCAGGAATTGGGAAAACGGCGACCATACGCCGGCAGTGCCAGGCACGTCGCCAAATCCGTCGTTGCCATTCTCCGCGATACCGGCGGCAAAGCCGAGGGCATGCACGAGCTCATGCACCGCGGTCGAGAAGAAATCGTATTCGCCGGGCTGGAACGTGTTGCCCAACGCCCAGTTATTGGTGGCAAAGTTCCATTTCACCGTTCCGTCTGCGGTGCCCACCGCGGGATCCGCGGCGTCGCCACCGAGAATCTTGAGCATCACGTCACCCCTATCGTTGAAGCCGTTGGCGGGTCTTGACGCGTTGAAATTCGAACTCGCCGACGCCAGGTTGCCCGGCGTATTGCCGCTGCCATCGACACTCATGAAGATGTTCGCGGTATAGCTGGTCAGAAAGGTACTAACGTAGTTGGCAGCCGACTGCAGTTCGCCTCGCCGTGCAGCCCCTGCTGCGATATCGTTGAATCCGACGCCCACGGCATCCAGATAGTCGAACGACCAGGTAACGGCAGCATGGGTCGGTGCAGCGGCAAACGCAGCGCAGAGGGCTGCGGCGGCAAGTCTTTTCTTCATGGGGCATTGCTCCTGATTGTGGGTCCGGGCATCTGCTATGCGTTGCCCTGTTTTTCGGTGGTCGTCGAGGCAGAAATACTTTGTACGCGGGTCTTGGCAGTCGTGCCCTTGCGTAGCATGAGATCATCCGTCGCACAGCTATTAATGGAATCTATTCCAAAGGCCTGCGCGCTGGACTGAACAGAAAAAGCAACATCCATGCCTATGTGATAAGAAGCAATGATATCAATAACCTGCGGGCGCCAGGCGAAGCCCGGAATCCCTAAGTGTAAAGTTTTCCGACAGCCGGTTTCCGGCATGGATTGGCCTCGGCGAGCGTGCCACGAGGCGGCTGTCAGTCGGGCCGGGCGCTGTCGTGTTGCTGGCTGCAAGGTGAACGCTCCGAAGTCCGTTCCATCGCCGCAGGCTACGGCTATAATTACCGGCTCTATTACCCAATTTCCAGGATCGACATGCGCCTACTCAAACTTCTCCCGTCTGCGGTGGCAATCGTTCTTGCTGCCCCGCTTGCTTTCCCGGTGTTCGCGGCACCGGTACAAATCGACCTCTCGCATCGCCTTGACGAGGAACGTGGCGAACGGCTCGAGAAATTCGTCGCGCGTTTCAATGAGCGGCAGAAGGATTACCAGCTCAACGTCGTGCGCCGCGTCGACGGTGACGCGCCGAAACACCTCAATCTGGTCACGCGCGAAGAACAGGCACAGTTCCAGACCCGCAAGGAGGACTTCAAGCCGCTGTACCTGGTGATGAAGCAGGCCAAGCAGCCTTTCGATGGCCGCAAACTGTCGCCTGAGCTGCGCGTCGGCCTCGACGACGCGAAAGGAAACCTGTTTGCCCTGCCGCTGGCCTTGTCCACGCCGGTCCTCTATATCAACAAGGAAGCTTTCCGCAAGGCCGGTCTGGATCCCGAGAATCCGCCCAAGACCTGGGCCGCGGCGCAGAAGGCCGCCGACAAACTGTTCGATTCGGGTAGCGCCTGTCCTTACACCACCTCCTGGCCGGCGTGGGTGCATATCGACAATCTGAGCGCCTGGAACGGCAGTGAAGTCTCCGATGCAAAGGGCAGGCTGGACTTCAACGGCCTGGTTCAGGTGAAGCACACGGCGATGCTGACGACCTGGTCGAAAGCCAAGTTCTTCACCTATTTCGGTCGGCGCGACGAGGCTGACCGGCGCTTTGCGGATGGCGAGTGCGGCATGCTGACCAGCACGTCGTCGCTCTATGGAACGCTGCGCGCGGGTCGCAAGGTCGAAACCGGAGTGTCGGCGCTGCCCTATCACGACGATGTGCAGGGCACGCCGCAGCAGACGCTCGCCGATGGTGCCTCGCTATGGGTCGGGGGCGGCAAGAAGGCAGACGAGTACAAGGGTGTGGCGCTCTTCGTCAACTTCCTGCTCGAACCTGACCTGCAGGTCGAACTGACCGCTCTTGAGGGCTTCCTGCCGATGACTTCGGTGGCCCGCGCCGCCGCCAATAGCCAGCTCCTGCGCGCCGACGTCGCCAGTCTCGACGTCGCCTACCTGCAGTTGCAGGGCAAGGGCGCCTTGCGTCAGCTGCGGGTTTCGCAAATCGAGCCGGTGCGCATCATCGTCGAGGAAGAGCTGGAAGCCGCCTGGGCTGGCCGCAAGCCGGCCAAGGAGGCGCTCGACAATGCCGTCGAGCGTGGCAACCAGGTCCTCCCGGCGGCGCTCAGGGCGCAAGTCTTGAAGTGATTCGTCCGCGGCTCGGCTGGTCCCTGCCGCGCGTCTTCGCGCACCGCTGTGGCGGTGCGCTGGCCCCGGAGAACACCCTGGCCGGCCTGCGTATCGCTGCCCGGATGGGAGTGCGGGCAGTCGAGTTCGACGTCATGCTTTCTGCCGACGGCTCGCCCTGGCTGATGCACGACGAACGCCTGGAGCGCACCAGCAACGGCTCCGGGCGGGTCTGCGAGACCAGCGACGCGACGCTGCGGGTGCTCGACGCAGGCGCTTATCAGCACCCCGCTTTTCTGGGTGAGCCGGTCCCCTCTCTGGCGTCGGCGGCCCTGCTTTGTCGGCAGCTCGGGCTGGTGGCCAACGTCGAGATCAAGCCGGCCGCCGGTTTCGAGGTGCTGACCGGCGAGGTTGTCGCTCGGCAGGTCCGTGAGTTCTGGGCGGGTACCGAGCTGCCGCTGGTCTCGTCGTTTTCCGAGGACGCGTTGCTGGCCGCGCGCGAGGTGGCGCCCGAACTGCCGCTCGGCGCGCTCTACGAACGTCCGCCGGACGACTGGCTGACGCGGGTCAACCGCGTCGCGGCGCTGAGCCTGCACTGTGACGCCGAGCAGCTTGACGACAGCGTGCTGAGCCGTGCGCGGGCCAACGGCATTCCGCTGCTGTGCTACACGGTCAATGAGCTCGGCGCGGCCGAAGCACTTTTCCGGCGCGGCGTGATGGCGGTTTTCAGCGATCGCATCGACTGCGTGCGCGACAGCTCAGAGATCTTCCTTCCGGCGTTGGCGATGCGGCAACCGTGAAGAAGTCAGAGGGTGGCGCTGGATTGCCGCGTCGGCTGCGCCTCCTCGCAATGACGGTGTGGGTGGGTGCCGCGTGCCGGCGGTGGCGCGCGGCAAGTCTCGTCAAGAAGGCACGCTGCACTGGCTGCGCCTGTGCCTGAAAGATTTCCTGCGCCGTTGCCTGTTCCCCGCTGCCAAGTGGAGCCGTGCTGGCGTGCGCCCGACCGTATTGGGTCTCAGCGGGCGATACGCCGGTCGCGGCTTGCGCTTTCACGTTAGAATCGCAGCTTTTTGAACGACCCCGCGCGGGTACGGACGACGATGAAAAGCACCACCATGAGCAGCGCTGAAATCCGCGAGAAATTCCTCAGGTTCTTTGAGTCCAAGGGCCACCAGATCGTCGAATCGAGTTCTCTGGTACCGCATGCCGATCCGACGTTGTTGTTTACCAATGCCGGAATGAACCAGTTCAAGGACGTCTTTCTCGGTTTCGACAAGCGTCCTTACCAGCGGGCGACAACGTCACAGAAGTGCGTTCGCGCCGGCGGCAAGCACAACGACCTCGAAAACGTCGGCTATACCGCGCGTCACCATACCTTTTTCGAAATGCTCGGCAACTTCTCCTTCGGCGACTACTTCAAGCTGGAGGCGATCCGCTACGCCTGGGAGTTGCTGGTCGATGTCTACGGCCTTCCCGCCGATCGCCTGTGGGTAACGGTGTATGCCGAGGACGACGAAGCCTACTCGATCTGGACCCGGGAGATCGGCGTGCCTGCCGAGCGCGTGATCCGCATTGGCGACAACAAGGGCGCGCGCTACGCCTCCGACAACTTCTGGATGATGGGCGACACCGGTCCCTGCGGACCGTGTACCGAGATCTTCTACGATCACGGCGAAGGCATCGCCGGCGGTCCGCCCGGCTCGCCCGACGAAGAGGGCGACCGCTACATCGAGATCTGGAACAACGTCTTCATGCAGTTCAACCGTGACGAGGCCGGCGTCATGCACCCGCTGCCGAAACCATCGGTCGACACCGGCATGGGGCTCGAGCGGACGGCTGCGGTCCTGCAACACGTGCACAGCAACTACGAGATCGACCTCTTCGTCCGCCTGATCGCGGCGGCAGCCCGCGAAACCTCGTCGGCGGACATGGACAGCCCGTCGCTGCGGGTCCTCGCCGACCACATCCGCGCCTGCTCCTTCCTCCTCGCCGACGGCGTCATTCCGGGCAACGAGGGGCGCGGCTACGTCCTGCGCCGCATCATCCGGCGCGCCATTCGCCATGGCTACAAGCTGGGTGCGCGTGCCGCCTTCTTCCACCGCATGGTGCCCGACCTGGTCGCCGAGATGGGCGCCGCCTATCCCGAACTGGTGGGTAGCCAGGAGCGTGTCAGCGAGGTCCTGCGCCAGGAGGAGGTGCGCTTCTTCGAGACCATCGAACACGGCATGAGTCTCCTGGAGAGCGAACTCGCGGCCCTGGCTGGCGATGGCGTTTTCAGCGGCGCCACGGCTTTCAAGCTGCACGACACCTTCGGCTTTCCCCTCGATCTGACCGCCGACGTCTGCCGTGAGCGCGGCGTCAGTGTCGACGTCGCCGCCTTCGACGCGGCGATGGCCCAGCAGAAGGAGCAGGCGCGCGCCGCGGGCAAGTTCAGGATGGCCGCCGCACTCGACTACAGCGGCCCCGAAACGGCCTTTCACGGCTATGACGCGCTCGACTTCAACGGCCAGGTGCTGGCGCTGTACAGGGATGGCAGCCCGGTCGATCAACTCAGGGAAGGCGAACTCGGCGTCGTCGTTCTCGACCAGACGCCGTTCTACGCCGAGTCGGGCGGTCAGGTCGGCGACCGCGGCGTGCTGCAGGGCGCGCAGGGCATTTTCGCCGTCGAGGACACGCAGAAGATCCAGGCCGCCGTTTTCGGTCACCAGGGCGTCGCCCGCACCGGCGTCATCGTCGTCGGCGACCGGGTCGCTGCCCGCGTCGACGTCGTTGCGCGGGCACGCACCGTGCGCAACCACTCGGCGACGCACCTGATGCACAAGGCGCTACGCGAAGTGCTCGGCGCGCACGTGCAGCAGAAAGGCTCGCTGGTCGACCCGGAGAAGACGCGTTTCGACTTCGCGCACAATGCGCCGATGAGCGCCGACGAGATTCGCCGCGTCGAGCGTATCGTCAATGACGAGATTCTCGCCAACGCCGCCGCCGAAGCACGCATCATGGCCATTGACGACGCCCGCAAGTCGGGCGCGATGATGCTGTTCGGCGAAAAATATGGTGACCAGGTGCGCGTGCAGACGATCGGCTCGTCGATCGAATTCTGTGGCGGCGTGCATGTTCGCCGAACGGGCGACATCGGTCTGTTCAAGATCGTCTCCGAAACCGGCGTCGCGGCTGGCGTCAGGCGCGTCGAGGCGGTCACCGGGGACGTTGCGCTGGCCCTCGTGCAGCAGCAGCAGACGATGCTGGCCGAAGCGGCAGCGGCTTTCAAGGCGCCAATCGCCGAGGTCCCCGCCAAGCTCGCGCAGGTGCTCGACAACGTTCGTTCGCTGGAAAAGGAACTTGCGCGCCTGAAGGCGAAACTGGCGTCGGCGCAAGGCGACGACATGCTCGCGCAGGCGGTCGATATCAGGGGGGTCAAGGTTCTCGCGGCACTCATGGACGGCGCCGACGTCAACGCCCTGCGTTCGGCCGTCGACAAGTTGCGCGACAAGCTGAAGAGCGCCGCGGTCGTCGTCGCCTCGACCAGCGCCGGCAGGGTGACGCTGATTGCCGGCGTGACCGCCGACCTGACCGGCAGGGTCAAGGCCGGTGAACTGGTGAATATGGTCGCCCGCCAGGTCGGTGGCAAGGGTGGCGGTCGCCCGGACATGGCGCAGGCGGGCGGCAACGAACCGGAAAAGCTGCCCGCCGCGCTGGCCTCCGTGGCCGCATGGGTCGCCGAGCGTCTTTGATTGATCAACGCTCCGCGACCGCAAGTGCCAACGCGATGACGACCGGCCAGCATTTCGCCAGTGACAATTACGCCGGCGTCTGCCCGGAGGCTCTGGCCGCCCTGCTGGCGGCCAACGACGGCCACGTTCGCTCGTATGGCGACGACCAGTGGACGCTGCGCGCTGCCGACCGCCTGCGGGAAGTGTTCGCGACCGACTGCGACGTGTACTTCGTTTTCAACGGCACGGCGGCCAATTCGCTGGCCCTCGCCGCGCTCTGCCAGTCCTACCACAGCGTCATCTGTCACCAGCTGGCGCACGTCGAGACCGACGAATGCGGCGCCCCGGAGTTCTTCTCGAATGGCGCCAAGCTGCTCGCCCTTGCCGGCGAAGAGGGCAAGCTGACGCCGGCAGTGATCAAGGAGGCAGTGACCAGGCGCACCGACATCCACTACCCGAAGCCGAAAGTGGTGACGCTGACCCAGGCCAGCGAAGTCGGCACGGTCTACCGTCCCGACGAATTGCGCGCCCTCACTGCCACGGCCCATGAGCTGGGTTTGCGCGTGCATATGGACGGCGCCCGCTTTGCCAACGCCGTCGCCGGCCTTGGCGTCGCTCCGGCCGACCTGACCTGGCGCGCGGGCGTTGACGTGCTCTGCTTCGGAGGCACCAAGATGGGGCTCCCGGTCGGAGAGGCGGTGGTCTTTTTCGACCGCCGCCTGGCTGAGGACTTCGCCTACCGCTGCAAGCAAGCCGGCCAGCTGGCGTCGAAGATGCGCTTTCTTTCCGCACCGTGGCTCGGGATTCTCGAAAACGACAGCTGGTTGCGCCACGCCGCGCACGCCAACGCGATGGCTCGCCGCCTGGCCAGCGGGCTGGCGCAAGCCGCGGGTCTGCAGACGCTTTTTCCGGTCGACGCCAACGGCGTTTTCGTGCACCTGCCTAGCGTCGTCGAGCAGGGCCTGCGCGCGCGCGGCTGGCTCTTCTACACCTTCATCGGCGCCGGCGGCGCGCGCCTGATGTGCGGCTGGGATACCGCGCCGGAGACCGTCGATCGCTTTCTGGCCGACGTCCGCGAGTTGTTGGCCGCGTCGTAAGCGAAGTAAGTGAAGTAGCGAAGTGAGCGACGCCTGGAATTTCTGCCCCCGCTGCGCTGCTCGTCTTGAGTCCAGCGACGAGGGGGGGCTGCCGCGGCTTTCCTGCACTGCCGGCTGCGGCTTCGTGCATTGGGACAACCCGGCGCCGGTGCTGGCGGCGCTGGTCGAGTATCAGGGCGCCATCGTCCTGGCGCGCAACCGGGCCTGGGCGGCAGGGGCGTTTGGCCTGATCACCGGCTTTCTCGAGCGCGGCGAAGACCCGGTGGTCGGTGTCGCGCGCGAGGTCAGGGAAGAACTCGGCCTGGAGGCGTCGGCGACGACGCTGATTGGTGTCTATCCCTTCGCCCGCAAGCACGAAGTGATCATCGCCTACCACGTCGTCGGTCGCGGCGAGATCGCCCTCAACGAAGAGCTCGCCGAGTTTCGCCTGATCGCCCCCGAAAGGCTCAAACCCTGGGACTTCGGAACCGGCTTCGCCGTCAGCGACTGGCTGGCGCGCCGCGGCGCCTGAAACGCTCAGTCGGCGCTGCTGTTCAACCAGCTCAGCGCGGCGCTCAGGCCGGTGTTGAGCGTCTGCCGGTCGTAGTTGCCGGGTAGCCGGGACAGCAGGCTGTCGCAGCAGGCGGCGTCGTCGTTGTCGAAGCACTCGAGCAGCGCGAGGAGCGTTCCCAGCAGACCTTCGTGCTGACGCAGCGCGTTGCCGACTTCGCGCTCGACGGCGATCTGTTCGAGGATTTCTTCAATCGGCAGGCCGAGCGCGGTCGGCATCATCGACAGGATGCCGGTGATGAACGCCAGGTCGGCCTGCTTGTGGTCTCCCGGCTTGCCGACGGCGACCAGCAATTCCATCATCCGCCCGCGCAGGGCGGCGACTTGCAGCAGCGGCGAACGGGCGGCGTCGAGCGAATCGTTGGCCTGGTTGCCGGGTGCCAGCAGCAGCAGCGATAGCCAGCGCTGCAACTGGCGCCTGCCGAGCAGGGTGATGGCGTGGCGCAGCGAGGTCACCGGTTGCGTCGAGCGGTTGCCGAGGCGCCCGACCGAGTTGACGATGCGCAGCAGGTTGAGCGTCAGTGCCGGCTCGTGTTTGAAGGCGTCTTCGATCACCGCCGTGTCGACGTCGCGGCCGACCAGGTTGCACAGGCGAATCAAGGTCGCGTGCGCGGCCGAGAGGCGGCGGCCGCTGACGATTTCGGCGTGGGCAAAGTAGCGGCCCTGGAAGAGGGCGAAGCCGAGGTTTCGACAAGCTTCCATCTGCGCGTGGTTGTCGACCCCCTGCGCCAGGAGCTTGAGTGGCAGTTGCCGCAGCGAGCCCGCCAGCTCTTCCAGGCGGGCCTGGCCAGCACGACGCAGGTCGATCTTGACCACCGAAACGAGCGGCAGCAGCGGCCGGCTGCGGTCGTCGATGCCCTGGTAGTTGGTCAAGGCCAGGGAATAGCCGCGCTGGAGGAGTACATGACAGCGCGTCAGCGTGGCTTTTTCGGGAACGCCGTCGACGAGCAGTTCGAGCACCACACCTGGCGGTGGCAGCAGCTCGATCGCCTCCTGTTGCAGGAAGTCGGCGTCGACGCCGATGTAGGCGCAGGTATTGCCCAGGGCGCCGTGCATGCCGAGTTCGGAATAGGCCGCACAGAGTGGCGCGCCGGCGCCGCGCGAGGCCGAGACAGCGTCATCGTCGTCGATTCCTTCACCGCCGTGGAACGACAGCTGATAGCCGGCGAGCTCCTGCCGGCGGTTCAGGATTGGCTGGCGGAAGAGGAATGCGTTTTGCAGAAATTGATCACTCATCGGGCCTGCTCGTCTGTGCGGTGCATTCCGGTGTCTCGCTGGTCTCGTGCGGCCATCTTAGCATTCCATCTCGGCGAAGCGTTCGTGCGGGGCGCTCAGAAGGGCAGTTCCAGTCCCGGGCGCGCGGCGTGGATAACGCGGCGGAAATCAGCCTGGATGCGTTCGAGTGCCGCCGGGTTGTCGGCCTCGAAGCGCAGGACGACCACCGGCGTGGTATTCGACGGGCGGGCGAGGCCGAAGCCGTCGGCGTACTCGACGCGCAGGCCGTCGATGGTGATGATTTCGCGGGCGCCGTCGAAGCGGGCGTTGCGGCGCAGCTCGTCGATCAGCGCCAGTGGTTCGCCCTCGTGCATGGCGATGTTCAGTTCGGGTGTCGAACTGCTGTCCGGCAGGCCCGTGAGCAGGGCGTTGGCGGCGTCGGCGTCGCTGCTGCGCGAGAGGATCTCGAGCAGCCGGGCTCCGGCGTAGAGGCCGTCGTCGAAACCGAACCAGCGCTCCTTGAAGAAGACGTGTCCGCTCATCTCGCCGGCCAGTGGCGCACCGGTTTCCTTCAGTTTGGCCTTGACCAGCGCGTGCCCTGTCTTCCACATCAGCGGTTCGCCGCCATGCTCGCGAATCCACGGCGCCAGCTGGCGGGTGCACTTGACGTCGTAGATGATCGGCTGGCCCGGACAGCGAGCGAGGACGTCGGCGGCAAAGAGCATCAGCTGACGATCCGGGTAGATGATCTGGCCGTCCTTGGTGACCACGCCGAGGCGGTCGCCGTCGCCGTCGAAGGCGAGTCCGAGTTCGGCGTCGGTGTCGCGCAGGGCGCGGATCACGTCCTGCAGGTTCTCGGGCTTAGACGGGTCGGGATGGTGATTGGGAAAGTTGCCGTCGACGTCGCAGAACAGTTCGACCAGCTGACAACCGAGCGCGCGGAAGAGCTGCCCGGCAATCACGCCGGCAACGCCGTTGCCGCAGTCGACGACGATTTTCATCGTTCGCGCCAGGCGGACGTCGGCGACGATGCGCGCCAGGTAGGCGGGCAGGACGTCGGCACTGCTCGCCGTCCCCGCACCCTCGCGCAGCTCGCCGGCGTCGACGCGCCGGCGGATGCTCTGGATCGTTTCGCCGGCCAGCGTTTCGCCGCCGACGACCATCTTCAGCCCGTTGTAGTCAGGCGGGTTGTGGCTGCCGGTGACCGCCACGCAACTGCCGCAGCCCAGCTCGTGGGCGGCGAAGTAGGCCACCGGCGTCGGTACGCAACCGACGTCGATGGTGTCGACGCCGGCCAGGCGGATGCCTTCCATCAGTGCCGCCGCCAGCTCCGGCCCCGAAAGGCGTCCGTCGCGGCCGACGGCAATCGCTTGTTGACCCCGCTCGGCGGCCAGAGAGCCAAGGCCATGGCCAATGCGGCGGACGATGTCGCTGGTCAGCGTCTTGCCGACGATGCCGCGAATGTCGTAGGCCTTGAAGATTTCGCTGGGCAGGGCGGTGGCGTTGGCGGTGGCGTTCATTCAAACCTCGTTCTGAAAATAGTGGAGAAGGCGCTGCGGCAGCCAGTCAAGGTGCCCGGGTGGCTGGCCGGCAACGAAGCCGACGTGGCCGCCCTGCGCCGGGAACTCGCGCCGCACACTGGCGGCTACCTGGCTGGCGGTGGGCAGCGCCGGCTCGGGCAGGAAGGGATCGTTGCGCGCGTTGAGGAGCAGGGTCGGCAGGCGGATGCCGGGCAGCCAGGGCTTGCTCGAGGCGCGTCGCCAGTAGTCGTCGGCGCTGGCAAAGCCATGCAAAGGCGCCGTGACCTGTTCGTCGAAGTCGTGCAGATTGCGCGCTGCGCGCATCCGTCGCTCATCGAAGATTCCCGGGTGGCGGCGCAGCTTGGCGGCCGCCTTGCCCTTGAGCGTGTGCAGGAAGTGCCGCGTATAGACGCGGTTGAAACCACAGGCCAGATGGTGCCCGGAGACGCTGAGGTCGAGCGGGGCGCTGACCGCGGCCGCGGCGTGCAGGCAGTCGGCGGCTTCGGTTTCCCGTTCGCCGAGCCACTTGAGCAGCGCATTGCCGCCCAGAGAGACGCCGACTGCGTAGCGCAGGCGGTCGGAATGGAGCTGCTGCAGGCGGCGCAGAATCCAGTCGATCTCGTCGCTGTCGCCCGAATGGTAGGCGCGTGGCAGGCGATTGAGCTCGCCCGAGCAACCGCGGAAATGGACCACGACGCCGGTCCAGCCGATGGCCGCGGTGGCGCGCATCAGCGCGCTCGCGTAATGGCTGGCCGAGCTTCCTTCGAGGCCGTGAAAAAGCGTCAGCAGCGGTGCGGAAGCCGCCGTCGTCACGCCCGGCTGCGGGTCGCTCCAGTCAAGGTCGATGAAATCGTCGTCGGGTGTTGGCCAGCGTTCGCGGCGATAGCGCGGGGGAGCCGGCTTGATGAGCAGCGGGTAGATCGTCTGGGCGTGGCCACCGGGCAGCCACGATGGCGCACGGTAGCCGGTCAATGCAGAATCCGGGGCGGGCTTTCCTCGCGCTCGCCGGCACGCTTGTCGGCCAGGTCGCGATCGGCCGCGGTCGATGAATGATGGGCAAGCAGGCGCCAGCCGCTGGTTCCGCGCTGGAAGACGTTGGTGGCGAGCATCGGGCCGTGCGGTTTTTGCTCGTCGCCGATGTACAGCGTCTCGACGACGTTGTGCACCGCCAGAAGCATGCTGTTCCAGCGCAGAACGCGCGACAGGCGTACCTTGAGGCGCGGGTTATTGGCGAAAATACTCCGCCAGCTGTCACGGATCGCTGCCGTGCCGCTCAGCCGCTGGCCGGTCGGGTGGATGCAGACGATGTCTTCGTCGTCGGCCCAGACGCTCATCAGGGCGACCAGGTCGGCACGTGCGATGGCCTCGTAGAACGCAGCCTCGACGTCAGCGGGGCTGGCGAAGGTGGCGATCATTCGGCACTCCTCGCCAGGCAGGCGTCGAGCACGCGCTGCGGTTCGAGCTTGTTCAGGCAGTCGAGGTGGCCGAGCGGACATTCCCGCTTGAAGCAGGGGCTGCATTCGAGGCGCAGGCTGATGACCTGCGCCCGCTCCGACAGTGGCGGCGTGAAGCCTGGCGACGACGAGCCGTAGACGGCGACCAGCGGCCGGCCGAGTGCGGCGGCGACGTGCATCAGGCCGGAGTCGTTGCAGACGACGAAAGACGCTGCGGCCAGCAGGTCGATGGCCTGGCTCAGCGAGGTGCTGCCGCAGAGATTGCGTGGCGCGCTGGTCGTTTGCGCCAGCTCGGCGATCTGTTCGGCAATCGGCCGGTCTTTCGCCGAGCCGAGCAGCCAGACGACGTAGCCACGCGCGGCCAGCGCGTCGGTCAGCGCGGCGAAATGGCGCGCCGGCCAGCGCTTGGCCGGGCCGTACTCGGCGCCGGGGCAGAAGACCGCCAGTTTTTCAGGGAGGTCGAGGGAAAGTTCGGCGAGGGTTGCCGCGCGTTGCTCGTTGCTCGAAGTCAGTCGTGGCGACGGCAGCGGTCGCGGCAGCGGCGCGCCGGGGGCCTCGGCAAGCTGGGCGAAGCGCTCGGCCATCTGCGGCAGCACGGTCTTGTCGAGCGCATGGCGCTGGTTGATCAGGCCGTAGCGCTTCTCGCCGACGAAGCCGATGCGTTCGGGAATGCCGGCAAAAAACGGCACCAGCGCCGATTTGAGCGAGTTGGGCAGGACGTAGGCACGCTGATAGCCGGCTGCAGCGAGCCGGCGGGCGAGGCGGTGACGTGTTTTCAGCGACAGCTCGCCGTGGACGAAGGGGCTGTCGACGACCTGTGCGATTTCCGGCATACGTTCGAGGACCGGCGCCACCCAGCGCGGCGCCAGTGCGTCGAGCTGCAGGCCGGGCGTGCGTTCGTGCAGGCGCCGGAACAGCGGCTGCGCGAGAACCGTGTCGCCGATCCACGACGGGGCGACCATCAGCGCTTTCATGAGAACCCGTTCAGCCGGCTACCCCGCAGCGGACAGCCGCCGACGATCAGTGATGCCCTTTCGGCAATCCGCCGGTCAGCACGTAGTGCGCACTGCAGTACGGGCAGACGGCCTCCCCGGTGTGGGTGATCTCGAGAAATACGCGCGGATGCCGCGCCCACAGCGGTGCGTCGCTGGTGGGGCAATGCAGGGGCAGATCCTTGGCGCTGATCTCGATCGGTTTCTGCGGGGTGTTCTGGGGCATGGTGGAAACCTTGCAAACTGGGTTAGACGTAGGCGAGCCAGTCTGCATGCGCCGGAACCCGGCCATTCACGCAGTCGAAGTACAGGCTCTGGATGCGGGTGGTGATCGGTCCGCGGTGGCCGGCACCGATCTGGCGATTGTCGAGTTCGCGAATGGGCGTCACTTCGGCGGCGGTGCCGGTGAAGAAGGCTTCGTCGGCGCAATACACTTCGTCGCGGGTGATCCGCTTTTCGATCACCGGAATGCCGAGTTCCTCAGCCAGCTCGAGCACCGAGGCGCGGGTGATGCCCTCGAGGCAGGAGGTCAGATCCGGCGTGTACAGCTTGCCGTGCTTGACGATGAAGACGTTTTCGCCGGCGCCTTCGGCGACGTAGCCATCGACGTCGAGCAGCAGCGCCTCGTCATAGCCGTCGTGCGCCACTTCCTGGTGGGCGAGGATCGAGTTGGTATAGGTGCCGACCGACTTCGAGCGGCACATGTTGATGTTCACGTGGTGACGGGTGAATGACGAGGTCTTGACGCGAATGCCCTTTTCCATGCCCTCGACGCCGAGGTAGGCACCCCACGGCCAGGCGGCGATGGCCACGTGCGTGCTGACTGCCGTGGCGGCAATGCCCATGGCTTCGGAACCGTAGAAGACGATCGGCCGGATGTAGCACGATTCGAGTTTGTTGGCGCGGACCACTTCTTTCTGCGCTTCGAGCAGCGTTTCCTTGTCGTAAGGCATTTTCATCTGGAAGATGTAGGCCGAATTGAACAGCCGGTCGGTATGCTCTTCGAGACGGAAAATGGCGGTGCCTTTTTCGCCCTTGTAGGCGCGAATCCCTTCGAAGACGCCCATCCCGTAGTGCAGGGTGTGCGTCAGCACGTGCGTCGTTGCCTGGCGCCACGGCACCAGCTTGCCGTCGTGCCAGATGAATCCGTCGCGATCCGCCATGGACATGTTTTGTTCTCCCTTTGCTGGAAATCCTGAAGCGGAAAGTTTAGCCGATTTCGCCCCCCGGTTGGCGGTAAAATGGCGAGTTCCCGCTACCCGCAAGGCTTGTCGAATGGTCTGGAAACCCAACGTCACCGTCGCCTCTGTGCTCGAACGAGATGGCCGCTTTCTGCTTGTCGAGGAGGAGACCGAATACGGTGTCTGCTACAACCAGCCGGCAGGCCACCTCGAGTGTCGCGAGTCACTGATCGATGCGGTGGTCCGCGAGACGCTCGAGGAGACGGCCTGTACGCTGAATCCGCAATACCTGGTCGGCGTCTACAACTGCCGCAACGAAGCCCTCGACCTGACCTACCTGCGCTTTGCCTTTGGCGGCGAGATCGTCGCTCACGATCCCGGCCGGCAGCTCGACACCGGCATTCTGGCTGCGCACTGGCTGAACCTGGCCGAGATTCGCGCCCTGCAGGCGCAGCATCGCAGCCCCCTGGTGCTGCGCTGCATCGAGGACTGGCTGGCGGGCAGGCGCTATCCGCTGGATCTGCTGACCCACTGTCAATGAAGTGGCTGCTGGCGCTGGCGCTCCTGGCTGCGGCGGCACCGCTGAGCGCTGGCGAGGCGATCAGCGTCTGTTACAACTACGGTTGTCTGAGCCAATCCGACGTGCACTACGCCGACGAGCAGCTGGCGCAGATTCAGGCCCTGCTCGGCACGGCAGAGAGTGCCGCCGACGAGCGTGCGAAGCTGTCGCTGGCGATGGGCTGGCTGCTCGGCTGGGCCGGCCAGCAAACGCCGATTGCCGCCGACCGTGGTGGTAACACCGCCGACAATGGTGTCTATGGGCGGATGGATTGCATCGATCACTCGACCACCGGCACGCGCCTGCTGCGCTTGCTCGAGGCCCGCGGCTGGCTACGCTTTCATCGCGTTCTCGATCCGGTGTGGCGCGTGCTCTACCTGTTCCAGGTGCACCATGCGGCGCAGATAGAGGAGGTCGCGGCAACGGTCGGGAGCGAGTCGGGGACGAACGCCGCCCAGGCGGCAAGCGCCGGGGGCGGGGGCGGGGCAGCCGAGCCGGCGCGCTACGTCGTCGACAGCTGGTTTCGCGACAACGGTCAGCCGGCGCTGGTGATCGATTTGCAGAGCTGGCTGGATGGCCAGGAAGAGAACCTTGAACCTTAGCAAAGGCGGGAACATGAAGGTGGCAAAGACGGTGGTCGTCGGCTTGTCCGGGGGCGTCGATTCGGCAGTGGCGGCCATGCTGCTCAAGGAGCAGGGCTGGCACGTTCTCGGCCTGTTCATGAAGAACTGGGAGGACGACGACAGTGACGAGTATTGCTCGTCGCGACAGGATCTGGTCGATGTCATGAGCGTCGCCGACGTGATCGGCATCGACGTCGAGGTGGTGAACTTCGCTGCCGAATACAAGGAACGCGTTTTCGCCCACTTTCTCAAGGAATACCAACTCGGTCGCACGCCGAATCCGGACGTGCTGTGCAACTCGGAGATCAAGTTCAGCGCCTTTCTCGAACACGCGCTGAGCATTGGCGCCGATTGCATCGCCACGGGCCACTACGCCGGCGTGCGCGAGTTTGCCGGGACGTTCCAGTTGCTCAAGGCCGAGGACGGGACCAAGGACCAGAGCTATTTCCTGCACCGCCTGAATCAGCAGCAATTGGCGAAGACGCTGTTCCCGCTGGCCGGCCTGTACAAGCGCGAGGTGCGCAAGATTGCTGAAGCAGCCGGGCTGCACGTCGCGCTGAAGAAGGATTCGACGGGTATCTGCTTCATCGGCGAACGCCCGTTCAAGGACTTCCTGATGCGCTACCTGCCCAGGCAGAAGGGCGAGATTCGCAGCCTCGACGACGATCGCCTGCTCGGCGAGCACGACGGCGTCGCCTATCACACCATCGGCCAGCGCAAGGGTCTGCACATCGGCGGGGTCAAAGGCGGCAGGAGTGGTGACGGCGGCGACCACGACGCCTGGTTCGTGGCCCGCAAGGACATCGCCAGCAACACTCTATACGTCGTCCAGGGGCACGCACATCCGGCGTTGCTGACCGACGAGCTGCGTGCCGAGGACCTCTCCTGGGTGGCCGGCAGGGCGGCGCACACGCACTGGGTGTACACGGCCAGGACGCGTTACCGCCAGGCCGACGCCGCTTGCGAAATCGAGCGCATCGATGCCGACGCGTGCCTGATCCGCTTCGCCGAGCCGCAATGGGCGGTGACGCCGGGCCAGTCGGTCGTGATCTACGAAAGCCGCGTCTGCCTCGGCGGCGGCGTTATCGCCTGATCGCGGTGGTGTTTGCCCGCGGCGCCCCTCATGTGGCGCCACGGCTGTCGCGCCGGCTTCAGACCCACGCGTCGGCGCCTGCTGATCGCAGGCGGTCGCCGATGTTCGCCCCGGACTCGTCTGCCGCCCGATCTGATCGATGTTGGCCGGTGCGAAATGTCACGTTGACGGGCGGCAAACTGTCGGAAAATTTTACAGTGGTATGCATTCTTGGCTGTTGAAGTGCGCTAAGTCTTTGATTGTGCGATGTGAAATGTTTCTGGCACGGTACGTGCTTATAGTTGGTCGGGTCCCATGAAAGTTACAGCCCGCCAGGTTTGCCGAGTTCAATGGACTAACTAATACCCTCAAGGAGAAAATTGTGATGAAAAAAAGAATGCTGGCTTCGGCCATCTGCGGCCTGGGCCTTATGGCTTCGGGTGCTGCTTCCGCCACTGTCATCGGGGGTGTCGATTTCGGCCCCTTCGGCTTCCACATCGATACCACCACGCTGGCCGAGACCTTTGTCGGCGCTAACGGCGACATCGCCCGGGGTTACGGCGTCGTCAATACCATCAACGGCAACAACGCCTACGCCGGTACCGACAAGCTGTTCTTCATCTTCGACAACTATGTCGCGAAGGATTACACCCCGACCACGGTCAACTTCTCGGGTGGCGTGATCAAGATCTACAAGCGCGCAGACTTCAACCTGCTCCTGCAGGGCTCGGAAGGCGTCGGCGGCAACCTCGACCTGATCGACGACGGTATCCTGTGGGCGACGATGACCGGCCATGCGCAGCAGGGAACGGTCAATACCCTGTCGGTAAGCGGTCAATTCACCGGTGCGTCGCTGAGCTTCACGGGTGCGGGCCTGCTGGATATCGACCAGACCCCGGGTACCGGCCTGCTCGACGTGCAAACGCGCCTCAACGGCAACGACATCCCGGACGGCGTTGCTCCTGGTTTCGGCTTCGCGGACGTTGCCCTGACCACCTCGGCCAACAACTTCGTGCTGAACCCGTTCGACAATACGACTGGCTGCCGCACCGGCGGAGCAGTTGCTGGTCAGTGGTGTCTTGCTGGCTCGGCCGACCTGCGTGGTACGATCATTCCTGAGCCGGGCGTTCTGGCTCTGCTCGGTATCGGCCTGCTGGGCGTGGTTACCTCGCGCCGCAAGAGCAAAGCCGCCTAATCGGGCTTTGCGGGGGGCGAATAGCCCCCTCGTTTCGGGAGCCCCGCTTGCTTGGCAAGCGGGGCTTTTTCGTATATAAACGGGCGATGCCGAACCCCGCCCTGATCCCGACCTTCCTGCGCGAACTGCTGGTCAGCCGCAGCCTGCCACGCGAGCCCGAGCCCGACCTGGTCATGGACGACCCGCAACAGGTTGCCGCCTACGCGGAAGCCGGGCGCATCGACGGCATCATGGCCTCGTCGTACCTGTTCCATTCGGCGCGTATCAGCCAGGTCGTCCAGGGGTGCAAAACGGTGCTCGACCTCGGTTGCGGTCCGGCGACACAGCTTGCCCAGGTCGCCCAGTTCAATCCCGAAATCGCCTTCACTGGCCTCGACCTCTCGCCGGCAATGCTCGCCGACGCGCAGCGCCATGTGCAGGAGCTGGCCCTGAGCAACGTGGATTTCCGTCAGGGCGACATCACCCGCCTGGACAGCTTCGCCGATCACAGTTTCGATGCGGTGATCAGTACCATGGCGCTGCATCACCTCCCGACCCTGCAACACCTCGACGACTGCCTGGCCGAGGTGGCTCGCGTGTTGCGTCCGGGTGGCGCCCTGTACCTCACCGATTTCAGTCGTCTGAAGTCGCTCAAGTCGGTCATTTTCTTCGCTTACATGAATGCCGACCATCAACCGCACATTTTTTCGCTGGATTACGAGCGCTCCTTGCGCGCGGCGTTCCTCAAGGAAGAGTTCGAAAGTCTGGTCAGCCGCCATTTTCCTGCCGAGGTCAGCGTTCAATCGACCTTCAAGGTGCCCTTCCTGGTGATCATCAAGACCGCGGATCACCCTCTGCCAGAGGCGCTTCGCCAGCGGATCGCGGCGATGTACAAGGCACTGCAGCCGCGCTACCGTCGTGACCTCAACGACATCCGCAATTTCTTCGCCCTCGGCGGCCTGCGCAACGATCCCTTCTCGTAGTCGCGAAGCAAAGTGGAGTGGCGTGGGAGTGTGGCTGGCTGTGGCGGCCGGCGGCGTCAGGGCGCCGCCCCATCCGCCCGCACGTCATTGCGAGGAGGCGCAGCCGACGCGGCAATCCAGAGGTCTTGTTTTTCGCCTGGCCGACGGAGCGCACCCGTCGCCAGAGAATGGAGCTGGATTGCCGCGTCGGCTGCGCCTCCTCGCAATGACGACGGTGGCTGGCGAGTGCCTGTCCGGATTCGGCGACGCGGGCAGCGGCGTGGAGCAGGTGAAATCCCGCCAGCGCACGGGTTTCAGGCGGCGGTCATGGTCGCCGAAAGTCTTGTCAAGAACGCCGCTCTCCACGACCCCGACAATCCTGCAAGGCCACCACGAACCCGCTGTGCGCAGCGGGCCGTGGCGCTGCGCTCGTGCGCCTCAGACGACCAGTTCGCCCGGTTCGATACGTCCCATGCCGATATAGACGTGGGCAGCCTGATTGAACAGGCTGTCGAGATCCGGCCATCTCGTCTCCGGAACGGCGCCGGTGATCCAGCCGTTCGGCGCCTGCAGGAAGAAACCGGTATAGCAGTCGTTCGCCTTGTCGCCGCCATCGTCCATGTTGCACAGCGCCAGCGGGCCGATGGCCGTGATCGGCACAGGGTAGCCGTCGTCGGCGCGGACGCCGAAACCGATCACGTTGAAGCGCTCGGTGATGCTCCAGGTCTTGATGTCGTCCTTCGCCGAGGTGTCGATGGAAATCACTATCCAGCCAGCCTCCGCCGGCACTATCGCCTCAAACTGTCTTTTGGCCATCTTTCTATCCTTGAAGTTGTGAGCAGACTTGCGCAGCACCATTGCCGGCACAGGCGGAAACGTATCACGTTCGCGCGTTCACAAGAAGCGTGGCCGGGCAGCGTTTCCTTGCCGTCCGGCGGTCCGGTTGGGCGGTAGAAGCGACGCCAGCAGGCGCCGCGGGCCGGTACTCAGGCCGACCGGGTGGCTTGCGGCGAGGAGTCCAGCGTCACCTGCAAACGGCTGTTTGGATTGACGGTCTTGCCTGCCAGTTGGGTGACGAAGGACAGCTTCCAGTTGTCGCGCCGGTAGCGCGGGTCGTCGCTGCCGAAGGTGAAGCCGGCGAAGGGGGCGCCGAAGTCGATCTGCGGCTGCCCTGGCCACGCCTGCGGCTCGGCAAAGGTCAAGGACAGCCCCGTCGGCGCCTTCGCTCCCTGGGGCCATTGCAGGTCGTGCAAGGTCTGCCCGATCGTGGACACATCCGCTGACGTGATTCGGTGGTCGGAATCGACGTCGGCGACGAGCAGAGGATCGATTCGCGACCAGGCGGCAAAACCGTTGTCCGCTTGCAAGGCAAGCCGCGAAATCAGCGCCAGATCGGCTTTTTCCCAGGTGCCGTTGCCGTTGGTGTCGCCGACATAGCCGACACTCTGCAGCCCGTCGCGGTCGGCGCCGGAGAGCGACTGCGCGTTGATCGACACCTGCTGGATATCGAGTACCTGCTGCGTGCCGTACGGTGCCGTCGCCGGAACGCTGGCGACGAGGTCGAGCAGCGTGACCGTGCCGGCGGCGATGGCGGTTGCGGTCTCGATATTTACCCGAAGTTCACCGCGAAGCGGGCGGTCGATCTTCAGCACGGCATCGGCAGGCAGGCCGGAGCCGGGGAGCGCAGCGCTGATTTCAAGCAGCGCGGGATCGAAACGGATGACGAAGCTCAGCTGCCGCACCTCGCCCGGGCTGAGCAAGGTCAGCGGCAGATGCTGGCCGGCGGCCGGCACGTTGACCGCCTGGCCGGGCCCGCGCATGAAGTCGGGCAGCGCCAGCTGCGTTGCCGGCACGGCGTCGAGCGTGAACGAGGTGCGAAAATCGTCGCCGGGAACGATGTCGCCGTCACCGTTGCCGTCGAGGTCACTCCATGCGCTGTGAAACGCCTGCGGCCCACTCCTCAGCGTCAGGCGGTAGGTGTCGGCGAGCAGGCCGTTGCCGCCGACCAGGTAGCGCAAGCCCCGGTAATCCGCGTCGACGACCAGCGACCCGTTGACCACGCCGGCACTGCCGATGAGAACGATGTCCGCCGCGCCGAGACCGGTGAGCGCTGAGTCGTAGAGATTGATCCTGCCGGCCTCGAAGACGTCGTTGAAACGCACGGTAAAGCCGCCATGGTCGTAGCTGAACGAAGTGACTTGCAAGGGCGGCGGCAGAATCGTCACGGCCAGCGGATCGAGCGCATAGCGGCCATCATCGTCTACGGCCGTGGCACGAATGAGCACTTCGCCGAGTACACCGCTGTAGCGGTGGCTGACTTGGCCGGGATTGCCGTCGATGTCGACGATCTGGCCGTCGCCCCAATCGATTTGCCAGCCATTGATGCGGTCGTCATCCGGATCGCTGCTCCTCAGTTCGAGCGTGAAATCCTCGTCGGCGTAGGTCGCCTGCAGGCCCCCGGCGCTCAGCGTCGGCGCGTCGTTGACCGGGGTGACGATCACGCGGACGGTGGCGATATTCGATTCGACCTCCTTGCCGAGCAGGCGATAGGCGAAGCGATCGGTGCCGTTCCAGTCGGCTTGCGGGCTGTAGGTGAAGCTGCCGTCGCCATTGACGGCCACCTTGCCATGTAGCGGGCCGTCGACGAGCACGGGAACGATGCCGCTCGTCTCGCTGCCGATCTCGTCGCCAGACTGCACGCCTGAATCGTTGTCCAGGACGGCGATGCGTAGTGGCGTGTCCTCGGCGGTGGTTGCCTCGTCGTCCCGCGCTGCAAGCGCTTGCCCGCCACCGAGCCGCAGGTCGCGGACCGTGACCTGGCTGCTGACCGCGGCGGCACCGCGCCCAAAGCCGATCAGGTCGAAGCTCAGGTTGACGACCGTACCCGGGGCGATGCCGGTCAGGTCGACGACGACCGACACGCCGCCGTCGGCGTTGTGCAAGGTCGTGACGCCGGCGGCCCTGTGCTCGCTCCCATCCGCTTGCAGGTTGAAGATCGCGTCACTGTTGGCAAGGCCGCTGCCACCCATCAGCGATTGCCCGGTGCTGGCGTCGATGAGCGCCACTTCGAAGGCGTCGTCGGGCGCGGCGTCGACGTCGTCCAGGGCGATGTCGGCCAGGGTGAAGGACAGCGTACCGTCGTTGGCGCCGACGACAAAGGCCTGGTTGAGGCGGGTCTGCGACGAGGCAGCTTCCCTGAGCGTCGCAGCACCCTGCGTGAAGACGACTTCGCCGCTGGTGGACCAGGCAGAGCCGTCGATGAAGCCGGCGTCAAGGAGGGTGGGGTTGGCGGCAATGCTGAACTGTGCGATCGCAGCGCTGAGCGTGTCGCCGGCCGGGTCGTTTGTTTCGGCTGGGCGCAGCCGGCTGAGCCGCAGCGATCCGACGCTACGGCTCAGCGGCAGCGGTGCGCCGGGAGGGGTGGAAGGATCGTACGGCAACGGTGCCGAGTTGGTGCCGGCGAGCAGACCGTGCAGCGCGGCGAGTTCGCTGGACGTGGGCAGGCGACGCACGCCGGGCAGAAGTGTTGACGCCATCAGGTCGTGGCTGTCGCCGCTGTGCTCGAGTCCCGCCGCGTGGCCGTATTCATGGCGCAGAACGGTGAGCAGATCCATCCTGCCCTCGGCGTCGGAGCCCGGTCTGGCGATCAACTCGAACGGGTTGCTTGTGGGCAGGAACTCGGCGTTGTCGGAGGGCGTGAGGTCGACGAACCAGCCGTAGCCGGCGGCGGATTCGTTCAAAGTTATTCGGATATTCTTTCCATCACCGGTCAGTAGAGCCAATGTAGCGCCAGCGAGAGGCTCGAATGAGAAGCCAGTACTGAATACGTCTAGCGTAGTTTCTATGGCGAGCGGCAGCTTGTCATACTTGTTAGTGTCGCTTCCACGAGGAATTCGCCACGGATTGGGATGGGGACAATTCTTTCTATACATATTTGGATCGGTGGTTGTGGTTATGTCATAAATTGAATCCACCTTAATAAAGTATACTAGTTTGACCTTCGTTCCCTCAATGGTGACCAGAAAAGAAACCCTGTCATTGCCGGTATAGTTGGCATCTGGATAATAAGATATATCTCTTCCGGGAGATAAATCTTTGCTAATGCGGCCATGCTTTGGTTGTTCTAATGTAATAACTTCTGCATTCTCGTAATTGACATTCAATTGCGGAGGCAGATGCGGTTCGTCTGCAAAAATGCTGCTTGCTATTAATCTGACCGAGAGTGCGTAATAGCCATTTCTATCATTCTGAATGCTTATCTGTTTTGCGGAAGGGCTGAGGTGACAGACACCAATCGTGTCATGCAAGTCGTTGCTATTTGATTGAATTACTTGGGCAGTGGGCGTGAATGACGTTTGTGACGGCTCCGTGCTGGGTATTTCAGGAGGTAGCATGTAGATCTCTCCAGTCTGAAGATAGAATTCACGCGGTACCATCTGTTCCGCGTTACCAAGCTCAATTGCGTTGCTGCCGGTGTCGGTAGGAGCCAAGAGGAGGCGCGCTACGTTTGGTTGCGTTTCTTGTATTTCTTTTTTTCTCAAACTAATTCCGAATTGGGTGTTGTATCCAGTTTTCTTCTCTGTTGGTATTCCAATGGCTTCCAAGACCTTTCCCATATTTCCAAAGGAGTTTTCTTCATAGATGACATCATTAATTGAGCGCCATATACCTAATCTCTGAGGGTCCTCTCCAGCTCGGATGCCTAGAACAGTTGATTGAAAGTTTCGCTCGTCTGTTGTTTCACTCCGGTCAACGATGCTGTTAAGATTTCCGCGCGAAGAGCCGCTATGCCAAAACCATGCCGCAGTTCGAGCCGCTACCACTGAGTTGGTTGTTACCGACTGAAAATTGGTAATTAAGTCGTAGGTCTCAGGCCCGTAGACTAAATTCAGGCCAACGGTCGCCCGCCGGTAGTTATTCTTCCAAGTTAGTTGCAACAGGCCTCGTCCTTTGTATTTGTGGCCATCATCTGTTTCCGTATTGCCATTGGCTGGACTAAAGTACGCATAGTCAGCTTTGTTGTCGGCACTCTGATTTTGGTAGGCTGCTATCGTCGCTGCATTCGCGGTCGCAAAGCGACGAAATCTTTGGGTGTAATTCCCGTCCAAGCCTACGGCGTTAAGATTCCAATTCGTGTTTTCAGAAAGAACTTGAAGGTTTCTGGTCTCTTTTCGCACATTGGCTAGAAAAGCCGCGATCCGCTTTGGGGTGCTTATTTCGAACGTTTGCATGGCCTCATTCAGTGGATCAACCCACGTGGCCATTCGTGCCGCAGTCGAGTCCATGATTGCCGCCAGCGACTCGGCAGTCAGTTGTGAACCAATACCTCCACCGTGGTCGCCAAGACCACCTAATAGCAGCTTGCCATTGTTGATGATTCCTCCGGCCGATGTTCCGTCGCCAAACAATGCTCGATGAATGGTCAGCTGCTCTTCAGGCGTGCTTCCCGAACGAACCCGCTGCACCTGCTCGTCGAGCGATCCATTGCCGCTTACCTCGTCTGTGCGGACGGAAGCGTATACAGCCAGGAAGTCACGCAAGGCTTCCATCTGATTGTTGATCCCTCGTCCATTTATCAAAGGGTTTTCCGGGTCAGTGACGCCGCGGCGTCGATTGGGGTTTTGAAGAAGTTCCGACAAGGCGAGCGCATTTGTATAGTTCCATGTTCCGGTATTCAAAGCTGCTGTTATTCCCCCGTTATCTGATCGCAGGCCGAACAGCCACTCGTCTCCGTCGATCGCCGTCTGGTTTGGAAGTGACACGTATCGCTCATTGATCCCCAGGTTGAGCATCGTGCCCAAGGAGCCGGTGCCGTTGAACCACAGCGCATAAGGCCTGCCCTGCGCAGTCGCTGCATCTTGCGCCGAAAGCATGAGGTCATAGATCCAGCTCGTGCCCATCGCTGCAGTGGGGTTCGTCTTGTCGGTCATGTCTTCCCAGCCCACGAGCTGCTGACTTCCGGACGGAAAGAAATCGAGCCAGTGCGGTGCGTTGTAGGCGTTCAGCCAGGCGACGTCATGCTCGGAAAGCGTGACTGGCGGCAGCGCTGTGGTGCGCGTCCTGGCTCGTCCCCCTACCGTGATTTGCTCGGTAAGGGTGGTGGCGTAGGTGGTCTTTCCATCGATGATCTGGTCAAACTGCCGCAAGGCGATGTGCTCGGCGTCGTCGATTGTGCCGTTGACGGTGATTTCTCCCGTATTCATTGCGGAGAGGCCAAAGCCCAGGTACTTCAATCGTTGCTCCACCCGCCACACGTCGAGAAGGTCGTTCTCGGCGCCTGGCCGCGCACTGAGGCCGGCTGCGCCGGCGAAGGGGTGGTACCCCGGATTGTTCAGCGGCCGATCGCCGAAGAAAACGGTTTCCGCCGCTCGCGTGTAATCCACTACGCGCAGTTTCAGGAGCAGGCGCTTTTCCGGATCGTTCCTGTCGTAGCCCTTGAGGGAGAGGGTGATGTCGGCGGCAGGCAGCGTCCTGCCCTGGCGCAGGCGATCGACATCGATTTTCGGTGCGAGGAAGACGATGCCGCTGTCGCGGAGCGTCTTTTTCCCCAGGTCGGTGCCGACCGCTTGCAGTCCGGAGTAGGTCGCACTGGTCGCTGCCTGCGCCGACGTGAATCCATCCTCGCGTTCGGCGGTGAGCAGGAAGCCCTGGCCGTCCCTGACCAACTGCGCGGCGCCACCGACCTCGATGTTTTCCCAGTTGATGTTGAAATCCGCGTCGCTCAGATCCGCGAGCGTGCTTGCGTATTCGTCACGGATAAGCTTGAAGAGGTCTATGCGGGCGACGTCGCCGTAGTTGATTTCAGGGACTTTTCCGCCCGCGTCAGGGGCGATGGTCGTCCGGAGGAACGAGCCGCCATCGACCGGCGCCGTGAATTCCACCGCGTCGGGTTGCAGCAGTTGGCTGGTCGCCATTCCGTGGATCCAGCCGGAAGTCAGTTGCGGGCTGTCGGCGAGGTTCAGCTTGCTCGGAGTGACGACCTGTGTCGTCACTCCGTCGATTCGCTGGCGATCGATCGGCAGGGGTCGTGGCGTCGCCTGCCTGGCGAGCGAGTTTCTTTCCGCGGCGGCGATGAGCGCGTCCAGGTCCCAGACCAGGAGGCCGCTCGCTGGCGGTGCTTCGCCAATGGTCGGCCAGTAGCGGATGTCGGCCCACAGCGTCCTGCCGCCGTCGGTGACTTGCAGGCGTGAAAAGTTGGCGTCGATGATCGGCGAGGTCGCGCCGAGGTATTCCGGCGCCGCAGCGAAGGGATTCTTGACGATACCGATCTTGCCGCCTGCCTGCCGGGCACCGGTCTGAGGGTCATCCAGCGCGTACAGCGGATCGACGAAGTCGAAGAAGTAGTCGGCGACGAGCGCGTATTCGCTGCCGTTGCGCGCAACGATCACCGCTGGCGATTGCGCACGCTGGATATTCAGCTGGTAGTTGCCGTCGAGGCGGCTCATGCCGGGCAGGGCGCCGGACATCGGGATTTGCCTGAAGACCGGCGTTCCCTGAAGTCTTCCCGAATTGCTCAACTCGACGGTGATCGTGGCCAGGCCCGCGTTGTCGTCAAGTGCGTCGCTGAGCAGCAGTCGCAGCGTATTGCCCTTGATGCCCGCGGACGCAATGTACTGCGGCCCCTTTCCTTCGCGGGTCGGGAAATCGACCTGCACGAAGGCGCCGGCGCCGGTGGCGGCGAGGCGGCTGCTTCGTTCCTGCAGTTGATCCAGGTCCAGGATGAAGACGTTGCCGCTGTCCGGCTGGCTACGCGCCATGGCCACGTCGATGCTCTGCTTGCTGGCAGTGAGCGCCAGGTAGCTGTGGGCGCCGTGCGTCAGCGCCATGTCGATATAGCCGTACGGCGCGTTCTGGCCGCTCACTGCCGCGGGCAGCTCGACTTGCCGGATGGCCAGGAAGTCGCTGGCGGTTTCGTCGATATTGACGCGCAGGAGACGGTAGTTGCCAGCCGGGTCGTAGGGGCCGCCCTCGGCGACATAGAGCCACTGCCCGGAAACGGCCAGGCTGCTGACATTGGCCGTTCCGACGCTGAAGCTTGTTGTTGCGCTCATGGTCGCCGTATCGATGACATGGATGGTGCCGTGCGCGCCGGCGACGAAGACGAGGCGGTTGTCGAGGCTGAAGGCGATCTGGTCGGTCTTGCTGCCGCCACCGACGGTCGGGTCGCCGTTGGCGTCCAGATAGGGGATCTCCTTGACGATCTCGCCATTCCTGAAAATCTGCATCCGGTTGGCGAGGGTGACGACGCTGAAGTCGGTCTGTCCTGCGAGGGCGACGTGGCCCGCCTCGCCGTTGGCCAGCCAGCGTGTCGCGCCGGGATTGGCCGGGTCGACGCTTTGCAGCATGCGCTGCACGGTGATCACATGGAGTCCCAGTGCCAGCTGCGGCGGAAGGTCGATGTCCACGGTCATGCGCGCAGCGCCGGGTGCGACCGCTGCGAGGTCGACCACCTTCTGCCACAGGCGCATGCCGTCGCGCATTTCCTGACTGTCGTTTCGCCAGACGGCGGAACTCGCTTTGCCGTACGGATCGACCTTGGGCTCGTCCGGGGAGATCCACACTCGCAGGGCGCTGGCTTGCGCCGCCATTCCGGGGACTGCCGCCGGCTGGAGGTCTTCGACGGTCAGCTGCAGCTTCCCGGCAGCGAGCATTTTGACGTCGGTGATGCGTGGCGAAGTGCCCGTGTCCCGGGTGCCCGATCCGCTTTCTCCGGGTGTCGCGATGGTCAGCGTGAGTTCGCCGTTGTCGAGGCTTCTCTGCACCGGGACGACCTGGTAGACGCCGCCGAAGTCCAGGTTGATGGCGTAGATTTCCGACGTTCCGGCGAACATGCCGATCAGGTTCGTCGCTGCGCCGGCACCCGTCAAGCCGCCGTTCGCCAGGTTGCCAGCCAGCGAAATCGCCAGCGAATTCGTCGTCAGGGCAAAGACGTTGACGCCGTTGCCGCGCACTGTCAGCGCACCGGTCTCATGGTTGCTGCGGGTCTTCACGACAACGAGATCGCCGGAAGCGCTGACGCCGCCGTACGGTGGGCTGGCGGTGCGGGCGACGAGCCGGCCCTGCGCGTCGGTGCCGACGAAGCCGTTGTCCAGGAGCCACCATTTGTCCTGCAGGATGCCGTTGACGTCGGGGGCGGTGCCGCGGCGCAGAAACAGGACTTCGTCGCCGGCTTCGACCCCGACCTCGGCCTGCAGCGGGATCGCCAGTTGCACCGGGACGCTGCTTGCCTGTTCGCCGAGATCGAGGCGGAACGCCGCGAGGGTTTGCAGGACCTCCGGTGCCGGCGCAGACATTCCCGTTTCGGCGAGCAATTCGGCCACGGCGATGCGCCGTATCGAGACCAGCGCATCGTCGCGCAGGGCTCCCGCTCCGATCATCACCGTCTCGCCGGTCGCCGCCTGCACCACGCCACCCTGGTCGGCGGCGATGGTGATGCCGGCCGGGGCGGCGGTGTTCGGGTCATCGTCGGTCAGTGCGGCGGCCTGCACACGCAGGCGGATAGTGCTCTGGCCGATGACCTGGTCGCTGACGCCGCCGTAGCGATCGACGACGCTGGCCAGGTGAACGATGGCGACGCTGACTTCGCCGGGTCGCAGGGCGGTGATCAGCCCGTCTTCGCCGAGGCTGGCGATGCTGGCGTCGGAAACGACGTAGCGCGTGCCGCTGTACACCGGCGGGGTGGCCGGGATGACGATGTCGAAGCTTTCGCCGCTCTCCGGGTCGAGGTAGCTTTCCAGCGTTTCCGGTGTGCCGGAGAAGTTCGTCTGGCTCGCGGTGTGGATGTCGATCGGCTGATCGCTGTAGGGGTCGGGCAGGCGTACCTTCAATTGCCGCGTGTCGCCCGGCATCAGGGTGAGCGTGCCCGGGTAGACGTCCGGCTCGATGGACAGGCTTTCGTCGCCGCCGTAGCCGCTGGCACTTTCGTTCTCCTCTGCGCCGGCTTCGCGGTCGAAGGGCAGCGCCGCAGCGCGAACGTTGATCGCCGCGGCGGCCTGGACCAGGCGTCCATCGTTGTCTACGCGCTGAATCATGAGCAGCGCCGGGCCGACGCCGGTCGCCCGGACAATGTCGTGCGTGTCGTCGACCTGCAGCGGGTTCGGCAAGCGGCCACCGAGCTCCGTCAGATCGGCGCTGCCGAGCGTGAGATAGGCGGCGTCGGTGATGGCGACGGACTGCTCGTCCGCGAAGTCGGCGCTTGCCTGCAGGCGGGCAAACTGGCCACTGGCCAGCGCCGGCAACTGCGCGAGATGCAGGCGCAGCAAGCTTGCGCCACTGACGTCGATCGTCAGCTCGAGCGGAGCGCCGGCGGCGAAACCGTCATCGGCCTGCAGCGTCAGCGTCGCTGCACCGCTGTAGCCGGCTTCCGGGGTGAAGCTCAGCGTCTGGCCGTCGGCTTCTATTCGGCCGCTGCCGTGGCTGCTGCCGAGAACGCGCCAGAACAGCGTGTCGCCTTCGAGGTCCTCGGCGAACTTGCTCAGCGCGCCGCGCGCGGCCAGATCGGTGTGCGTGTTGAGTACTGCGGAAGCGCCGTTTGCCGTGTTCGTCGCCGTCGGCGCGCGATTGGCCCTGAAGCCGTAATTGGCGTAGAGGACCTGGCGGTCGGCGCTGTCCATCCGGCCGTCGCCGTTGATGTCCGCCACACGGTCCTGTGCGGCAGCGGCTTGCTCCCAGGCCTGGCTGTCGGCGGCGTCGATGCGGCCGTCGCGGTCGAGGTCGCCGGCGACGCTGATGCGCAGTTGCGCTGCGCCGTTGCCGCTGATGCGAATCAGCTTGACGCCGGCGTCGCTGACGCGCAACAGGCGGGTGTGCGTGCCGTTCACCGTGGTGCTGCCAATGGTCTGGGCGCCGACGACTTCGAGCCGGGCGTCGGCGGGGAGCATCGTTTCGAGCGCCAGGATCACGGCGCCCTGAGTCCCGGGCGCATGCATCGTCGACGCGATTTCACTCTCGCGCACACTGAAGGCGAGGTTGATGCCCGTATCGGCGTTCAGCTCGCCGGCCCAGGCGTTGGTGTCGCTGCTGCCCCAGTGCACGGCGGCGCCGAGGTAGGCGGTGAGAGGGTCGGTGAGCACTTGCCCGCCAGCGGCGTAGGCGATCGGCGTCCCCGGATCGCCGTCGTCGAGGCGGCGGACCAGGATCAGCCGGCCGGCGCTGTCGTAGCGGTAGGCGATGGCGGTGGTGCCACCGGCGCCGTCAGGAGCCGTAAGGCGCACGATGTGCCCGGCGCTGTCGCGCTGGAAATCCACGCGCTCGGCGAAATCGCCGTTCACCGCCGCGATGCCGGCGTCCGAAACGAGCCAGGATTGGCCGTCGGCGAAGGCGATGCCGTTGATCGTCCCTTGCGCGTCGAGTGTGTAGCGCGTGCCGTCCGGGGCGGTCAGCGTGTAGGCGCCGGGCACCCAGGGCAGGCCGCTGTCCTGCGCGTAGAGTCGATCACCCTGGCGCTGGAGACGGTCAGCGCCGCTGCGCGCCTCGTCGGCGTGCGCCTGCAGTGTCCAGCCGCGGTCGCCGCTGAACGACGGCCGCCAGACCTGCGCTGCGCCGGCTTCGCTGCCCAGGCGTTCGCCTTGCACGCCGAGAACGAACGAGAGCTGGGTCAGGCCAGCGCTGGCGTCGGCAAGGTCGGCCGGGATGCTCAGCCAGACGCGCGCGCCCAGCGCCCACGCGGCGCTTGCCCCGTTGGCCAGCATTGCCGGCTGGTCGCTGCTCAGCCGACTGGCGAGCAGCGGCAGCGTCCAGTTGCCAAAGTCGCCGCGGTTGTCGGCCGGCGCGCCGCTATTCGTCGGCTGCCAGTGGCGGGCGAGGGCCAGCGTGTGGCCGGCAAGGGTCAGCGCGGCGTCGGTCTGGCTGTGGCTGGCGAACGTCTTGTCGGCGCTGTCGATGATCAGCGTGGCGTCGATCTCGCTGCTGCGCCCAGCGAGGTCCCAGGCGGTGAGGCGCAGCTGGTAGATGCCGTTGTCGAGCTGCTGGGGATCGAGCGTCGCCAGGGCCAGCGTTTGCGCGACGCTGATCGCCGGCGTTTCGGCCTCGGCCAGCGTTTGCCAGCGATTGCTGCCGGCTGCGGCGATCTGCAGTTGCCAGCCCATCAGTTGGCTTTCCGCGATGCGGGCGGTGAGGGTCGTGCTGGCCCGCACTTCGTGCGGCTGGCTGCTCGCGCTGGCGCCGGCAAGCGTGCCGCTCCACGCCAGTAGCGGCGCCGCGGTGTCGGCCGGGTCCCTGACGCGCAGGGTCTCGGTGTGGGTGGCGCTGAAGCCGTCGCAGTCTGTGGCCAGGACGCGCATTTCGATCAGGCCTGGCTGGCTGGCGCTGAGCCGGACGCGCCCGGCGCTGTCGAGCGCAACACTCTGCCACCTCCCGACGCCGCTTTCCGCGTCGATTGCCGAGCCACGCACGGTCACTGCGAGTTGCGCGACGCCACTCCAGGCGTCGGCGCGCACGCTGGCCAGGATCGTTTGCCCCGGCAGCGCCGGCGCGCTCGGCGTGGTCGAGACGACGATCTTCGGCGCGTTGGCTGCCGCTTCGGCGATCACCCGCAGGGTGAACACCGCCGTTGCCGTGCCGTTGCGCGCCTGGCCGTCGTTGACCGTGGCGCTGACCGTGAAGTCGCCGATCTGCCCGGCGCCCGGTGTCCAGACGAGGCGCCGACTGTCCGCGTCGTAGCGGGCACCTTCGGGAAGGCCGCTGAAGCTGATCGCCAGCGCCGCGGTTTGAGCCGGGCCGTCGGGGTCGCCGAGCGAAATCCCGTTGCTTGCAGCGGCGAAGACGACCGGGATGCTCAGCGTGTCGCCGATCACGACGGCGTGATTGCTGGCGCTGATCTGCGGTCGCCGATTGACGTCGAAAACGCGTAGCTGCACGCTCTGTGTGGTCAGTGAGTTGTCGGCAGCGCGGCCGTCGTTGGCGCGAAAAGTGACGCTGTACGAGCGGCTGTCGGCGCTGCTGTTGTCGACGACATCCCCCGGCGTCCATTCGAAACGGCCACTGCTGGCGTTGAACGAGACCCCGGCCGGCGTTTCCTGGTCATGCACCAGGCTCAGTTGCACGGCGTCGCGATCGGCATCGGAGGCGACGACGGTGAAGGCCAGCGTCTCGCCTTCGTCGATCAGCTGCAGCGCTATCGGCACGATGCGCGGTGCCTGGTTGGTGTTGGCGACGACGATCTCGATGTCGCGGCTGAAGCTGGCCATGCCGTCGCTGGCGGTGACGCTGAAGCGCCAGTGGCCGGCGCGCAACGCGCCGCCATCCGGGTCGCTGCCGTCCTGTGCCGCGAAGAGATCGGGAGTCCAGTCAAACGCCGCGCGACCGCCGTCGGCGCTGAAACCCATGCCGCGCGGCATGCCGGCGACGCGCCAGTGCAGCGCGTCGGCGTCGCTGTCCTGCGCGAACACTTCGAGGGCCAGTGGCTGCCCCTCACGAGCGTCGATGCGCAGCGGGCCGGTGTTCACCGAGCCGCCGGCGTTGCCGGCAGCGACGCGATCGTCGGCGAGGGTCTGCCCGTTGACCCGCACGCCGAGCAGCTCGGGTGCGGCGTTTTGCGAACGAACGACGATGCGCAGCGTGTGCCGGCTCACGTTCGGCAGCGGCTGTTCGGGGGTGCCGAAGCCGCCGTTCTGCGGTGGCAGCCCGCTGTCGGTAACGATCAGCTCGACGTCGCGGCTGCCAAGATCGTCGGCGGTCGGTGTCCAGCGCAGCGTCGCGTGTCCGTACTGGCTGGCCGGAATCAGCTCGGCGCCGAGTGGCAGGCCGTTGCTCGACCAGCTCAGCGGGTCCTGGTCGAGGTCGCTGGCGACGATGGCCACCGACAACGGCTGGCCGACCAGCGCGACGACCTGGCGTGGCGCGGCGATCAGCGGCGCTTCGCTGACGCTGCGAACGCTGACGACGAAGGCGCGCGTTGTGCTGAGCGCCTGCGTGGCGTTGCCGTCACCGTCGTCGCTGGCGGTAATGGTGACCGTGTAGTCGCCGCGGTCGCCGGCACCGGGGGCAAAGCGGATGCTGCCGCGCAGTTGGCCAAATCCCTGGCCAGGCGCCTGCTCGCCAGTCGCCGGCGGCAACTGCGTGTAGCTTGCGAAACGCGGCAGGCCGCTGATCGTGATGGCGATCGGATTGCCGTCGACGTCGCCGACGCTGAACGGGATTTCGAGCACGCCGCCGGCGTCGACGAAGGCATTGCCCAGGTCGCCCATCTGTGGTGCGCGGTTGGCGTTGCCGACGACGATCGGCACGACCAGCTGGCTCAGTGCGGGTGTTCCCATACCGTCGCCGTCGTCGGTCGCGGTGACGACGACGCTGTAGCTGCCGGCCTGGGTGTAGCCCGGCGTCCACACGATTTCCAGGGTGTCGGGGTCGAAAAAGGCGCCTTCCGGCAGGCCGCTGAGCTGGTAGCTGACGCTCGGCGCGCTCGTTTCCGGGCCGATCGCTGCACTGCCCGGACGCATGCGCACAGCTGGCGTGAAGGCCGGGTTGTCGGGGTCGAAGGCGAAGACACTGATGCGTAGCGGCTGGCCTTCGAGGACGCGCCAGGTTTCGCCGGCGGCGAAGATTGGCGCGCCGTTGGCGTTGGCGACGTTCAGGACGACATCGCGGTCGAGCACGCTGCGACTCGTTTGCCCCGAGGGCGCCGTCCAGGTGGCGATGACGCTGACCGGCACGCGGTAAGTGCCGTGCTGGTCGAAGCCCGGCGTCCAGGCCAGCCAGCCGGTCTGCGCATCGAGCGTCGCGCCGCCTGGCAGCCAGCGCGCGCCGTACTCGACGCTGAGCGTCGTGCCGTCGGCTTGTGCGCGACCGGGCAGCATTCCCGGTACGCCGGCGGCAAGCTGCAGCGCCCAGGCCTCGCCCTCGCGCAGGGTTTGCGCGGCGACGGCGGCCAGGACCGGTTGCGCGCGAGCCTGTTCGACGGTGATCGTGAATGTGCGGCTGGCGGTGCTCTTGCCGTCGCTGGCGAGGACCGTGACCGCCTCCCAGACGCCGGCCTGATCGTGGTCCGGCGTCCAGCTCAGGACAGCACTGGCCGCGTCGAAGACGGCGCCGTGTGGCAGGTTGCGCAGCGCCAGCGTCAGGCGGTCGCCGTCGGCGTCGGTGGCGAGCAGGGGCAGCGACAGCGTTTCACCTTCGCCGAGGGTGACGTCGTCAATGCCCTCGATCACCGGCGCGCGGTTGCCGCCGATCACCGCCAGGCGGAACTCGCGCAGGGCGACGCCGCCGCGACTGTCGTCGACACGCACCACGACGCGCGTACTGGCGTCGGCGCTGGCGAGTGGCGTCCAGTCAAGCGTGGCGGTCGCGTGCGCGGCTTCGCCGGACAGGTCGATTTCGGCCGCTGGCGTCAGCGTGACGCCGGCCGGCGCGTCGACCAGCTGCCACCAGAAGCGCGTTCCGTCGAATTCAATCGCTTCGATCGCTTCGATGCTCGCGCTCCATGCCTCGCCGACGCGCGCCGGCGGCAGGAGATCGCTGTCGACCAGACCGGCGAGCGAAAGGGTCGGTGGCCGGTTGTCCTGCGGGAGAGCGAAGACGCCGTGCCCGAGGTTGGCCTTGAGCAGCTCGCTCAGGCCGGCGCGCGGCACCGTTTCGCTGCCCGGCGTGACGCGAACGGTCTGGCCGGCAATCGTTGCGCCGACCGCGAGGCGGCCGCCAAGCGCCTGCAGCGCGGCGCCGAGGTCGATGGTCCAGAGGTCGGCGTGGCCGGATTGACCATCGCTGGCCGGCTCGGCGTCGGCGATGGTGCCGGCAAAGTAGCGGCCGGCGTCGAGGAGCAGGAGCAGGGGGCCGCGGATTTCGTCGCTGCCGATATTGGTGACGCTGACATCGTAGCTGACCTCACCGCTGGCACGGCTGGCGCGGGTGTTGCTGAAACCGAGCTGCAGCCGGCTGCTCATGTCGGCAAGGGTGGTGAAGCGGCTCGAAAAGCCGCTCTGCAGCGGCGTCCCGGCGGCGCTCTGCAGGCTGGCAGCAATGTCGATCCGGAAGTCGCCGGCGGCGAGGCCACCGATCGCCAGCCAGGCAGTGCGGCTTGCGCCGTCCCAGCGCACCGCTTGCGGCTCGCTGCGCGCATTGGCAGTGCCCGCCGTGGCCCCCTCGCTGGCGAGCGCGGTGAGCACGAAGTTGCCGGGGTCGAGGACGCTGCGCGGGTCATGGCCAGCGCTGCCGTCAGCCAGGGTGCCGAGCCACATCGCCTGGTCGAAGACGACGCCGATCTCGTTCAGCGGCAGCGGCACGAGCGCGCCGTCAGGGACGGTGATCGCCTCGACGAGTGGGGCGCGCTGCAGGGAGATTTCGTCGATGCGCGTCGTTTGGGCGACCAGGATGCGCCCGTCGCCAGTGGCGACGATGCTTTCGCCGCGGCTGCCACCGCCGGCCACCTGCAGCGCTTGCCGGCTGGCGAGTTCGACCATCCACACCGGCGACTGCTGCGGCGTGCCCGTCGCACCCGCGCCGACGTTGCGCTGGCGAAGGTTGCTCGAAGCGAAGAGGAGTCCGTCGAGGCTGCTCCCGGCGGCGCCGAAAGCGATGCTGTCGACGATGCCGGAGAGACGATATTCGAGTTCGGCGCGTCCGACGGAGCGGCCGCCGAGCGGGAAGCTGACGATCTCGCTGGTCGCCTGCAGTCGTGCCCCGGCGACCTCGCTGCCGCTCCACTTGACGCCCCACAGGCGGCCGTCGGCGGCAAAGGCCAGGTCGCCGACGCGCTGATTGCTGAAGTGCCGCCAGGCGCGGGCGCGGTCGCTTTCGGCGGGGTCGAAGATCTCGATTCCGCCGCCCGAAGAAACGTAGATCCAGCCGCTGCCCGGGTCGATGGCCAGCGCATGGGTCAACGGCTCGCCGCCCGGTCCGCGATGGCGTTCGATGACCTGGCCGCTGTCCACGTCGACCTGCAGCAGTTCGGCGCCGGTCGTCAGCCAGAGCTGGCCGAAGCCATCGACGGCCATGTCGAGGATAGGCTCGGCGAGCGTGAACAGCGGTGTCAGGCGCGCGTTGAGGAGCTGCGCCGAGGCGGTGGCCGCATTCGTGGCCGGGCCGCCATTGCTGTCGAGGTGGAAAACCTGGTTGCGCTCGCTGCCGGCGCTGGCCAGGAAACTGTGATCGGGCAGCTCGACCAGCGCCTGCGCGCCGATGTCGGCGTCGCTGGCGGCGTAGCCGCTGGCCAGGCCGCGCACGCTGAACGGCGCGAGTACCGAACGCAGATCGCTGCCCTGGCTGTCGGCGACGTGGCCGGGCAGCAAGCGTGACGTCTCGGCGAACAGGGCGTTCGCCGCGTAGCTGCGCTCGGCCGTGGCCAGTGGCAGCTCGGCAGTTGCCGACAGCGACTCGTTGCTGCCGATGGCGTCGAGGATCTCCTGCCGTGCGCCGTCGTCGGGCAGAACGGCGTTGGCCAGCGACGCGGCCTCGCGGTTGCCGGCGCGGTCGGTGGCGGCGGCAAGGAACTCATAGCGCTTGCCGGCGCTGCCGGTGAAGATCGCCTGGCCGGTTGCCGGGTCGACCTGACGTTGCCAGATGCGAAAATCGCCGCCGTCTTCGGCGACATAGACGCTGACCGACTTGACGCCACTACCCGTGCCGCCAGCACTGCCCGCAGCAGGCGGCGTGTCGTCGGTCTGCCAGCGGACATCGAAGCTTGGGGCGCCGTCGGCGTTAGCGCCGAGGGCGCTCACCGTCAGCGTCGTTCGCGGCGCGTCGGCATCGAGCTTGACGACGCTGCGCTCGCTGTCGATGGGCGGTGCCTGGTCGATGAACATCCGCGCGCCGGCAACGATGTCGGCGCCGGAAACTGCGCCGTCGCCGGCGCTGACCGTGTAGCTCAGCGAGGCACGCTGCGCAGCGCCGACGCCCGCTTCGCCGGCAGCCCGGGCGAGCAGGCCGCGCGTCGCGTCGTGCAGGACTTCGCCGGTTTGCGGGTCGATGGCCTGCAGCAGCCAGGTGGCGATGCGCGTCGTGACGTCGATGCCGGCGCTGACGCGCAGCACGAAGCCCTTGCTGCCGCTGAAGTCGAAGTCGCCCTGGAAGCTCGCCCTGCCGGCCGGCAGGTGCACGTTGATGTCGCCGAGCTTGAGATCGCCGAGGCGGAAGGAACGCGCGTCGAGGCTGGCGTCGAGTGCCATCACCAGGCGCAGTTGCCCGGCCGGCGCGTTACCCGGCATCCTGAAGTCGACGGCGTACGGCAGCGCTGTCGCCGCCGGGACCCAGGCCTGGCCGTCGTCGCCGAGCAGCGCCTGCGGCCCGCGCACGCGGAGCAGGGCGGCAGCGGCTGCCGACTCGCTGGCCGCCTGCTGCAGATAGTGCGTGAGGTCGAGCGCCTGGCCGGGGACAGGCCTGAAATCGGCGTCGAGAACGCCGACATGGCGCAGGTACTCGAGCTCGCCGAGGCCGCCGGCAAAGACGTTGAAGTTGATGAAGTGCGTTTTCTGCGCCGCCTGCCGGTCGTAGTCGGCACGCTCGGCCGAAACGGGGACGGGGATTTCGACGAAGCCGGCGAGCGACTGGCGGACCTCGCGGTAGTCGACCGGTGCGGTCGTCGCCTGCGGATCGCCGGCGAAAGCGGCGCTGTCGCCATACCATTTCTGAACCGTCGCAAAAAAACCGAGCAGGTCGCCCTGCGTGCGATAGGCGTCGCCGCCGCGGGCCAGCAGGATGCCGCTGGCGAGCGTGCTGTTCAGGCTGACCACCTTGGGGTGGGAACGGATCGGCGGCGCTTCGTCGACCGGCCGCAACAGTCCGCCGGCTTCGAGTGCGCCGAGCCAGCCGGCGACCCACTGCCCGGGGTCGGCAGCGAGCGTTGCCAGGCTGGCCGGTGCGCGCTCGTCGGCGAGGATCGCGGCGCGCAGCCTGCTCGCGTGGGCGACCTGTTCGGCGACGAATTCGTCGCGCGTCAGCGGCGTTGCCGCGCCGCTGACGTCGAAGCGAAACGGCAGCGCCAGCCTTTCGATCTTGAGCAGGTGTTCGTCGGCAACCGTCGACACGAACTTCCTCGCCAGTCCCTCGGCAATGCGGTCGAGGTCCTGCACGCCGCCGTCGAGCAGTCCCTGTTCCTTCCACTGCGGGTGCAGCGCGTAGAGCTTGTCGCGCAAGCCGTCGAAGTCGTAGGCAATCCATTCGGCGAGGCCCGGCCAGGTCTGGACGTTGAAGCTCATGCCGACGTAGCCGCCGGCTGCCAGGTCGACCACGTAGCCGGGCAGCAGATTGACGCCGCCGGTATTGAGCGTGCCGTCGAGGCTGGCCCAGGGAATGTCCGGGCGTGTCGTGCCGCTGCTCGGCGTCGGGCCGTAGCTCTGCGTGTTCCCGGCGGCGTCCACGCTGACGCCGTCCGGGCGGCCACCGATGTTGCTGCCGACGACCAGGTAGGGCAGCGCGATGCCGCTGAGTACCTCGTCGCTGTAGCCCATTTCGGGAACGCCGAGGTCGAAGCGCACGTAAGGCGTGTCGACGTTGGCCAGGCTCTGCAGGGCGACGCTGTAGCGGCCGTTGTCGCCAGGAGTCAGCGTGCGCGGGCCGCCGATGCCGATGGTCACGTCGGCTTCGATGCCGCGCTCGACCAGGAAGCGCTGCGCTTCGACGACCCGTTGGCCGTCGGGATTGATGACGCTCAGGTCGTAGAGACCGAGCGGCACGCCGCGCAGATCGAAGACCGCCCGGATGCGCGTCGCGTCGAGCACCTGCCAGCGTTCGGGTTCAAGTTCATGCACCCCCGGCCGGGTCAGCTTGACCAGTGCGCCGGGCTTGAAGTGCGCGCCTTCGATGTCGATGCTCAGCCAGCGGTGCGCGTTGTCGCCCGGGTCGCCGCTGCCGCCCTGATCGGGGCTGATGCGGGTGATCGACAGCGGCAGCAGGTCGGCGCGCAGCGTCACCGGCGCGTTGGCCGCAGCTTGCCGCGATCGCAGCAGGAGATAGTAGTCGCCCGCCTGCGTGCTCGGCAGCCAGACCTCCTGGTCGCTGGCCAGCGGCCGGTCGTAGGCGGCGTCGAAGGCGTAGCCGCTGGGCACGTCGCCGTAGCGCAGATAGAGCTCGTTGTGGCCGTCGTCGGCGCTGGCGGTGAGGCTCACGCGCAGCGTTTCACCGGCCGCGACGGCGACCTTGTAGAGGCGTTCCTGCCCCGGCGAGAGCGTCGTCTGCAGTGGCGTGCCGACCTGCATTCGCGGGACGCCGACCTGCACGCTGCTGCCCGAAGCGCTGCGGTTGTTGGCCTCGCCGGGTGGCAGGTTCATCCCCTCTGCGCCGGTGCCGGGGCCGCTGATCGCGCCTTCGAACACTTCGTTGTACAGGTCCGGGCGGACGATCAGCCGCCAGTTGCCTTCCTTGAGCGGCGGCAGCGTGGCGGTCAGCGTGCCGTCATAGCTGCCGTTGGCCGCCAGGCCGGCCGGGTCGCTGACGTGGTCGACCTTGCCGAGCAGGAGGTCGCCGAGGTCCCATTGGTTGTCGGCGGAAAGGTAAACGGCGTCGGTCCACCGCCCCCAGGCCGGGTTGCTCGACTGGTTGGCGACGCTGAAGTCGATGCGCAGCGTGTCGCCGACGCTGGCGCTGGCGGGCACGACGACCTGGGTGACGACCAGGTCGGCCGGCGGCGGGATTTCGATCAGCAGTGGCTGCGCGGCTGCCAGGGCGTTGTTCCGCTCGCCGCCGAACTCGCGCAGCCGGCCGAACTCGCCACCGCCCCAGGCGCGCGCCGGGTCGCTGATCACGAAGACGTACCAGGGGCCGTGCATCTGCTGTGGCGCGCTCACGACCAGGTTGGCAGCGTAGCTGCCGCCGGCGGCGAGGCCACCGGAATGCTCGACGTAGCCGAGATAGTGGTCCTCGTCGATGTCCAGGAAGCGGTCGCGGGAGAGGTAAATGAGGTCGTACCAGCGGCCCTGGTCGGCGGGCGTGTCGCCGCCGACATTGACGACCCGGTAGCCGACGTTGAAGTCCTGACCGGCGATGACCGTCTGCGCAGCGACCACCTCGGCGAGCTGCAGGTCGGGTGGCGTGGCCAGGGTGATCGACAGCGTTGTCGACGCGAGGTTGTTGCCTTCGTCAGCGAATTCGCGAATCGTTCCGCCCGGGTCGCCGAAGCGACCCAGCGGCAGCAGGTCATCGCGGATGCTGCTCGTTTCCGTCGAGTATGGGTTGGCGAAAATCGCCGTGTCGGTGTTGACCAGCAGGTAGAAGTCGCCGTTGATCGATTCCGGCAGCGTGGTGGTGATCGACGCGCGATAGGATTCGCCAGGACGCAGGGTCGGCGCCAGGCCGTTGCCCTGCAGCTGCACGGCGTAGGTCTGCAGGGCGAGGTCGCCGTAATCGAGCGAAGCATCGCGCGACAGGTAGACGCCGTCGACCCAGCTGCTGCGGCGCGTTTCGCGGCTGCCGCGATTGCTCACCGTCCAGCTGATCGTCAGCGCTTGTCCGGAGAGGATTTCGCCTTCTCCTTCGGCCCGCCCAATGACGATGTCGTCGATCTGCAGATCGGGCTCGCGATAGGCGATGGCGAGGGTGCCGCGGCCGACATTGTTGTCGTTGCGCCGGCCCTCGAAGACGCTGCCCGGCTTACCGTTCACTCCGGAATACCAGGCCATGCTGCCGGCGAGTGAGCCTCCCGCCGACAACTCCGCTCGCGCCCTGCGCATGCCCGGGTTGGCAAGGTCGCTTTCGGCGTCGGTGATCACGTAGAGGTAATACTGCCCGTCGGCACCGGCCGGCAGGCGCAGTCTTGCCGTCCCGGTATAGCTGGCGCCGGCGGCGAGACCGCCAACGTTGGCGTGCACGACGCTGCCCAGCGCGATCGCCCGTTCGGCGATGAACGACGGGTCGCGGCTGAGGTAGAGGGTGTCCGCCCAGCTGCGCGTTCCCGACCATACCGCCGCACCGGCGTTGGTGACGGTCCACGTCACGGTCGTTTCTTCGCCCGAGAGGTGGAGGGCATCGCTTGCGTCGTCCGCACTGTCAGGCAGCGCGCGCACGTCGCTGACGCGCAGGTCTGCGGCCGAGGCGTCGAGTTGCGAAGCGCTGGCGCGGGCGTTGTTGCTTTCGTCCGCCTCGGCGATGTGGCTGCCGCTGTCGGTACGCACGATCAGGAAGCGCCCATTTATCCACGGTGCCAGCTGCAGCGTCTGGCTGACGCTGTAGCGTTCGCCGAAGCCCAGGCTTCTCGTCTGGCCAATATCGGCGAGGTGCCAGACCTCGCTTGCCGCGTTCCAGTCGGCGTTGTCGGCCAGGTAGACCGAATCGGTCCAGCTGCCGCTGAAGGCGTCGCCGCGGTTGTCGACGCTGTAGCTGAAGCGATAGCTTTCGCCGACGGTCACCGCTGGCGGCGCGACGACCTCGCTGACGCGCAGATCCGGCGGCGCGCTTCCCAGCACGCTGATCGGTCGCGCGTGGTAGTTGTTGTTGTCGACCTGTGTCGGGTCGTCGGCGTTGATGTGGGTGGCCAGCGTGTCTTCGAGAATGACGTCGTAGGTGTCGCTCCACACGCTCAGGAAGTATTCGCCGGAAGGCAGTGCGTCGGGGATGGTGACGCGGACATCGCCAAGGTAGCTCTCGCCGACGCCGAGATGTCCGACGTGGCTGAACGAGCCAAGCAGGATGTCGCCCTTGTGGGCGCCGGGGCGGCGTTTGTCACGTGCCAGCCAGACGCTGTCGGTCCAGCTGTCGAGCGCCGCCGATTCGCCGCGCGTCGTCGCGCTGCCAAGGTTGCTGACCTGGTAGCGGACTTCGATGCCGGCGCCGTGCACCGCCTGGCTCGGGGCGACGACGTCGCTGGTGACCAGGTCGCCAAAGGGCACGGCGTCGACCGTGAAGCGTGTGGCGTAGGCGTTGTTGCTGTCGTTCGGATATTCGTCGATCCGGAAGTTGCCGTCGGCGACGACGATCAGATAGGCGTCGCCGCGCAGGCGGATCGGGATGTCGAGCAGTGCGGCTTCGCTGCTGTAGCTTTCGCCGGGCGCCAGCGCCCCGGCGTTGGCCACTTCGCCGAGCAGGCGGTCGTCGCCGCTGAGCGTGCCGTCGTCGGACAGATAGACCTTGTCGCTCCAGCGGCCGTTGGCCGGCGCCGCACCGAGGTTGCTGATCGTGAAGCGGATGGCGGTCGTCGTTCCGGCGCTGACATGTTCGGGAACGATGACGCTGGCGACGCGCAGGTCGGCGCGCGCGTTGCGCCCCACGGCGGTCGTTTCGGCGGCGAGCAGGGCGTTGTTCCGGCCTGCTGCGCCGTGTTCGTAGATCTGCTCGCCGCTTTCACCGAGCCTGGCGTTGGTGCGCACCTCGAGCCGGTAGAGACCTTCGATCCGCGTCGGCAGGCGCAGCTGCTCGCTGCGCGTATAGCGCGTTCCGGCGGCCAGCGTGCCGTCGTGGCTGAAGCTTCCGAGCGCGATCGCGCCGGCCATGCCGTCCACAGCGCCAGACTGGCCCGTGGCGCTGGCCGGCAGCAGCCAGACGCTGTCGATCCACACGCCATTGGCGTCGGCGTCGCCCTGGTTGACGACGTTCCATGAGACGTCGATCAGCGCGCCTTCCTGGGCGCTCGCCGGGCCGACGACGCTGTCGACGCGCAGGTCGGGCGAGCGCGACAGTTCGACCGCCAGCGCGGGCGAACGGCCGCTGTTGTTGTCGGTGAAGACGAATTCGAAGGGGCCGCCGGTACGCACGTTGAGGTAGTGTGTGCCGCTGATGCCTTCGGGAAGCCTGACCTCGACGCTGCGCGCGTAGCGCGCGCCGACGGCGAGCTGGCCGAAGTGACGGGCCTGGCCCAACTGCGCGACGAGATCGCGGCCGTCGGCGTTGCGGCTGAGCCAGACCTGATCCGACCATTCGGCGCTGTCGGTGCTTCCGATGCCGTTGTTCACCACCTCCCAGCTCAGCGTCAGCGACCGCCCGCTGGCCGCGAGGCCGGCGGTGGCGAGCGAAACGACCTGCAGGTCGGCGTAGGCGACCGGCATGACGTCGACCGGGTGCGCGAGCAGGGCGACATTGTTCGCCTCGACGTGGTTCTCGAAGACTTCGTCGTGCGCGTCGCTGACGACGAAGAGGCGGAAGCGGCCGCTGCTGCGCGCGGCGAGTTGAATGCTTTCGCTGCGCGTGTACGACTCGCCCGCGGCCAGCGCGCCGTCGTGGCGGTATTCGCCGATGAGCAGGTCGTCGGCGTTGCCCAGGACGTCGTCGCCGGAAAGCACGATGCGGTCGTTCCAGCTGCTCGTGCCGCCGGCGCCGGTGCCCCGGTTGCTGACCGTCCACGCCACGCTCAGGGTCGCCGGGTCGGCGATCAGCGTCTGCGGCGCGCTGACTTCGCTCACCGCCAGATCGGCGTACGGTGAAAGCTCGACACGCAGCGGCGCGTGCGTGCGGTTGTTGCTGCGCTCGCCGTCGCCGATGGCGTCGCCCGCGTCGCTGATGACGATCAGGTCGTGGGCGCCGGAAAAATCGAGCGGCACGACGACATCGACTGCCATGTCGTAGCTTGCGCCGGTCTCCAGCGGGCCGAGATGGACGATCTCGGCGAGTCTGTGGAGCGGGGCCGAGGCATCCGCCGCGGCGAGGAAGAGCTGGTCGGTCCAGCTGCCGAGGGCGACGCCGCCATCGTTGCGCACCCGCCATTCGACGTGCAGCGGCGTACCCGACGCGACCTGCGTCGCGGCGTCGAGAAGGCTGACCGCGAGATCGACGCGGGCGACGCGCAGCGTGTCGTCGGCGCGCGCCAGGTTGTTGTTCTCGCCGCCGCGCTCGTAGACGCTGTCGTCGCTGTCGGCCTTCACCAGCCAGCGCCATTGGCCATCGGGCAGCGACGCCGGCAGCGTGAAGCTGGCGCTGCGCGCGGCACGGCTGCCGGCAGCCAGGACGCCCGTGTTGAGGACGCTGGCCATTTCGCGCAGCGCGCCGCTGCTGTCTTCGACGAAGATGCGATCGCGCCAGGCGCCGCTGGTCGGCGCCGCACCGACGTTGCTCAGCGTGTAGCTGACGCTGGCCACGTCTCCCGGGCGCAGGGCGCTCGGTCCCAGGACGTCGCTGATTGTCAGATCGGGCGTCGGCGTCAGGCTGATGCGCACGGCGGCGGCGCTGGCGGCCGTGTTGTTGCTGCTCCGCCCGCCCTCGTTGACACTGCCGTCGGCGTTGCTTTCGACGATAACGAAGTAATCGCCTTCGAGGTCGCGCGGCAGGTTCAGCGTCGCCTGGCCGCGATAGCCCTGGCCTGCTGCGAGCGCGCCGCTGTGCACCAGCGAGCCGGCGACGATGTCGTCGCTGCTCACGCGGGCGTCGGTCGAGAGGACGATGCGGTCGTTCCACTGTCCGCCGTTGGTCGTCGCGTTGCCGAGGTTGACGACCTCCCAGGCGATCGACAGACCTTCGCCGCTGCGCGCGTCGGCCGGTGCGTCGACGACGCGCACGCTCAGGTCGGCGGACGGCGCGGGCTGGACGTGCAAGGCTGCCGAATCGCGGTTGTTGCTGCGGTTGCGTTCGGCCAGGCGAGCGTCGGCATCGCTGACGACGATGACGAAGTAGCCGCCACTGGCTACGCGCGGCAGCGTCACGGCGACCTCGCCGAGATAGCTCTCGCCGGGCGCCAGCGTGCCGGCATGGGCAACGGTCGCCACGACGATGTCGCTGGCGTCGATCTGGGTGTCGGACGAGAGCAGCACGCGATCGTGCCACAGCGCCAGGTCGCTGCTCGCGTTGCCGTCGTTGCGTACGCTCCAGCGGATGTCGGCGCTTCCGCCGCTGACGGCCAGGGCGGGCGCCGTGAGCTCGACCAGGCTCAGGTCGGCGGCCGGGAGGTGCAGCTGGAACGCCACGCTGGCGCTGTTGTCGGCGCGCGTATCGGGTTCCAGGATCTCCTCGCCGGCGTCGCTGCGCAGGGCGAGGAAAACTGGCCCCTGGGCGATGAAAGGCAAGGTCATCGTCGCGCTGGCCAGGTAGCTCTCGCCGCTGCCCAGGCCACCGCTGTGCCGGAGGCTGCCGACGACGATGTCGTCGCCATTGCCGATGACGCTGTCGCGGCTGATGACGAGCTGGTCGTTCCAGGCGCCATCGAGGTCGACTGTGCCGTGGTTGACCACCTGCCAGTCGACGCTGATCCGTTCGCCGGCGATTCCCGTTGCCGGCGCCGCGAAGGACTCGACCTGCAGGTCGGCGTAGGCGGTGCGCGCCGCGAGCAGCTGCACGCTGGCGCTGTTGTTGCCTTCGGCGTCGTCCAGCGGCGCTGCGGCATTGGTTTCGAAAAGCACACCGAGACCGCTGCGATCCTGGTCGACGCTGACGCGAACTTCGAGAGTGCCTGCCGCGCGCGATCCGTCGGGAAGACGGAAGCTGAAACTTCGCTGGCGATACTCGCCGGGGGCGATCGCACCGTTGGTCTGGCCGGCCGTGGCGGCGAGCGGATCGTAGACGATGCTGCTGTCGAGCAGTATCTGTGAGCTGTCGAGGTTGGTGACCACGATGCGCTCGGCGAATGCACTGGCGGTCGAGCTCTGGCCGGTGTTCCAGTCCTCCCAGCGGATGCTTGTCATGCCGCCGGCCTGAAGGTCGGGGTTGTCGGCGCGCAGGTTGCGGATTTCCAGATCGGAGCCGACGAGGTGGATCAGTTCGCCCTCTCCGACGCGCCGGACATCCTCGCCGCCGCCGCCCTGATTGGCCGTGGCGACGACACGCAGCGAGAAGCGTCCGGCGGCGCTGTTGCCGCTCGGCCAGATCAGGCTCGCGCTGCGCTGGCGGCTGGCATCGACTGCCAGTGGCGCAGCGCCGGACGGATCGTCGAGGACGACGCTGGCGACCAGTTCGCGGGTGGTCAGGTTGCGCAACTCCAGGCGTTCGCTCCAGCCCGGCTCGGCGGCCTGATTGCCGCGGTTGACGGTCTCCCAGCTCACCCTGACGGCGGCGCCGGGGTCGACAACGGTGCCGGGATCGAAGGCGAGATTCTCGATGTGAAGTTCGCTGGACGGCGCCCGGACGACATCGATGTCGATGGCCAGGGCGTTGTTGCGCTCGTTGCTGCCGCCAACGCCACCTTCTCGAATGACATTGTCGGCGTCGGCGATCACCGTTATCCGCAGGCGGCCGAGCGCGCTGGCATCCGCGGGCAAGGTGAGGCTGTGGTGGCGGCTGCGCGAGTCGCCGGCGGCGATTGCCCGGTTGGCGGCTTCGCTCGCCGCGTCGGGGACGTAGAGGTCGGCGACGATGACGCCGCTGTCGAGATTGCGAACGACGATGCGCTCGCGCCAGTCGCCCGTGGTGGCTTCGCTGCCACGGTTCTCGAGCAGCCACTCGAGGTCAATGGTCTGTCCGCTGCGCAGCTCGCCTGGCGGGTCCACCGTGATGCGGCTGACGCTGAGGTCGGCGGCCGGTCGGCTCCGGAAATCATCGTGAGTCTCGGCGGCGGTCTGCGGCACCAGGCCGAGGCGGAAGGAAACCGGCGCGCTAGCGGCCCCGCTAGGGCCATCGATCAGCAGCGTATAGCTGCCGGTGATCAGAAGCACGGGCGTTTCCTGGTCGACGCCGTGCAGGCTGTGTCGGTAGATGATCTGTCCCGACGCGCTGTCGATGTGGTCGAGGGCGACGTTGTCGACGCCCATCGCCGTGCGCTCGAAGACCGTTCGCCCGAGGGGGTCGAGAAGCTTCCATTGCGCGACGGCGCGAGCGACTCCAGAGGTCGACGTGGCGCTGGCGGAGTCGAGGACGTCAAGAAAATAGCGCTCGCCGGCACGCGCCGAAAAACGGAAGCCTTGCCTGCCCTCCGCTGGCGCAGTGCCGATCGTCGTTGGCGTGTCGCGTGCGAGCGGCAGGCTGTCGTCGAGGGCCAGCACGCGGAAGCGGCCACTTTCCGGCGCACTGCCGAAGTTGCGGATGAGCAGGGTGTAGTCGCCGGCGGCGAGCTGCCCGGAATGATAGATGGCGTGGTTGATGGTATTTGCATCGGTGTCGCTGGCCGGCTCGCTCATCCGCCGCGAGAAGAGCAGGACGCCGCGCGAATCCACGAGTTGCCACCACAGGCTGGCGCCACTGCCCAGGCTGTCGAAGGCGAGGACGCTGGGCTGATCGAGGTGCAGCGCGTAGGGCGTGCTGCCGTTGCCGGCGAGTGTGGCCACCAGGGTGGTGCCAAGAGTGGTGTCAAAAGCGGTGTCAAAAGCGGTGTCAAAAGCGGTGCCAAGGGTGGGCGCCGGCACGCCGCCGTCCTCGCCGGGTGCATTCGTTTCGCCGAGCACGAAGCGCAGTGGCCTGGCGGTCAGCCCGGGCGACGGGTTGCGCAGTTCGAGAATGTAGCTTCCCGCGGCGGGCAGCCTGATGGCCTGCGGCGTCGTCGCCGATGCGTCGGCGCTGTACAGGCGCCAGCCCGCCGCACTGCGAACTTCGACATGGGTCGCGAAGTCTGCGCTCAGCGGGGTCAGCCAGAGCGTCGCGGCGCTGCTGGTGGTGAAGCGGTAGGCCAGGGCGCGGCCGGCTTCGAGCGTCGCCGCGACGACGCTGTTCAGGGCCAGCTCCTGCTCCCGCTCCCGCCCGCGATCCTCTTCGCTCGAGAGAGTGAAGTCGTAGTGCCGGCCTGCTTCATGATCGCTGCTGTCATCGTCGCGGAGCAGGAAGTAGGTGCCGCTGCGGGGGAGGGGGTCGACGCTGCCAGCGCCTTGTCCACGTGCCAATTCCCGGCCGAACTCGTCGAGCAGCCACCAGCGATCGCTGTCGCCGGAATCCTGCGCGAGCGTCAACGGTTCGCCGGCGTCGGCGACAAAGCTGAAGATTGCCGCCTGGCCGGGAAGTCGCTCGCCGGTGTTCCGGACGCCCATGCTCAAGGGCTGCGCCTGCGCCAGATCGAGCAGCCGGAAAGCGAAGGTGTCGGCATCCTCGACATCGGCATCCGCCGTAAAGGCAAGCTGATAGCTTCCTGCCGGCAATTCGACGATCGGCAGCGGATCGTCGGGATTGGCCTCGCTGCTCAGCGTTCCCTGGGCGATCGACTGCCCGGCGCGGGAAATCCGCCAGCCGAAAGCTTGGCTATCGTTGTCGGCAAGGGCCGGGTCGAGCAGCACGCGTGTCGCCGTTGGCACGCTGAAGCGATAGGCAGCGCTGGCGGTGGCGGCGAAGGCTTCGCCGCCGACCCGTTCGCCAAGCGCGATCGCCTGCACGGTTTTCAGCGCGAAGCGGTAGTTCGCCTGGCCGCCAGCCGCCGACCGCGGATCGCTGTCCCAGACGAGGAAATAGCGACCGCTCCCGGCGAGCACGCCAGTCGTCGTCGCCTCGTCGAGATAGCCGGTTGCGACCTGGGCGCCGCTGCTCGCGAGCAGGCGCCACCTGCCGTAGAGGCCGCCGAGGTCGGAGGGCTGGTATTCGACCTGCGTCCCGGCGGCAAGATCGACGGCGTAGATCGCCGCTTCGCCGCCCTGCAGGCGGCCCGAGACGGCCGTGTTGACCGCCAGCACTGGCGCTGCGGCGAGGTCCAGCAGGCGCAGAGCGTAGGCCGTCGTGGCTCCCGCTGCCGCCGCCATCGCCTGCACTTCGATGCGGTAATCGCCGGCGGCAAGCTCGAACGGGTCGAGGGGAAAGCCTGGCGTGAGCCCGTTGAGTGTTCGCAGCAGCGTGTTTCCCTGGTAGAAGAGAACCCGCAGCGGCGAGTCGGCGCTGAGCAGGTCGAGGAACAGCTGCTTTCTCTCCGCCAGTCGGAAGCGATAGCCATACTGCGCGTCGCCCGTACCGTTTGCAGTCAACTCGCCGCTGATTCGGCTGCCGAGCGCGATGGGCGCGAGTTGCCGTTCGACCGTAACGTTCGAGTGGCCAGTGACGTCGGCCCGCCGGACGAGGTACCAGGAGCCATCCTGCGCCGGCAGCAAGCGCAGCACGGCGTCGTCGGACAGCGCCAGTGCCTGGGAGAAATCGGGGCGGTGAAGCGACCACTCGCTGCCGTTTTCGGCCTGCAGGCGATACTCGTCACCCGCCGTGAGATCGACCCGATAGATGCGCTCGCCCGAGGCGCCAAAGCGGCTGACGTCGCCAACCGCGCTTCCGCCAGCGACCTGGCTGGCGTTGGCGCTGCCATCGACGCGAAAGGCGAAGCTGCCGCCCGGGCCGTCGTCGCGCGACACCTCGAGCGTGTAGTCGCCGGCGGCGAGCGACAGGGCTTCGCTGCTGGCCTGCCACGCCTTCCAGTCGCCATGGTCACCGGTAAGGAAGCCGGCAGCGTCGCGCAGGACCCAGTGCGCCTGCCAGGCCTCTTCGGCGTCGGTCGTGCGACCCTCGATCAGCGCCAGTCCCGCCTGGTCGAGCGTGAAACGATAGGCCTTGCCGGCGGCGCCGGTCGCGGTCAGCGTGTCGCTGATCTCGACAGCCAGCGCCACCGGGCGGCTGGCGGGCAAGGTTTGCGCATCGCCCGTGTGCCGCGTGGCCACCAGCGTGTAGTCCGCCGCCTCGGCGAGGGAGCTGCCGCCGAAGACGACCAGCGTATAGAAACCGGACTCGTCGAGCGTCTGCTGCAAGGCGCCGTCGCTGACCCAGGCGTCGGCGACGTGGCGACCGAAAGGATCGAACACGACGATGCTGGCATCGTAGAGGCGCTGGCGGTCGAATTCGTTGGCGCCGCTCGCCGCGATGGTGACGGTCTCGCCGGCATGCGCCTGCAGGCGATAGACCTGCGTCTGCTGCCCGCCTGGAGCGACGGTGTCGTCGATTGGCTGCCCGGGAGCGAGGATCCGCTGGCCGATGCGCGTCATGTTCAGCAGGCGGAAATTGAAGTCTGTGGTGAAGTCCGGCGTGAAGTCGGACCCTGCGCTGCCGTCGCCTGGTCGCCCGCTTGCGCTGAGCTTGAGGGTGTAGTCGCCGGGGGCGAGGTCGAGCTGGTCGGAGTACAGGCTGCCCAGGTAGTCGCTGGCCAGATGTTCCCCGTCGGCGGCGAGGATTTCGTAGCCGACGTTCCAGACTTCCGACAAGGCTTCGACCAGGATGCGGCTGCGCCCGGTCAGGGAAAAGACGTAGTCTGCCGTGTAGTGGCGCAAAGGCCCCAGACTGGCTGCGCGGACTTCGTCCACTTGCAGCGTCGGCGGGGCCGAGGAGACGACGCTGAGCGGCGTGCTCAGCGTTCCGTTGCCGGCAAGCGCCGGCTGTCGCTTCAATTCGAGGGTGTATGAGCCGCGGTTGCCGGGCAGGTCGATCGACGTGCCGACGCCGTTTCCCTGCGCTACCGGCGTGAGCTGCGCGTCGAAGAGCAGCCAGCTGATTTCCTCCGTCTGCTCGCCGCTCGCGTCGCCGATGTTCAGGCGCGTGCCTGCTCCCGGAAAGCTGGTATCCAGCCGGTAGACCCTGGCCTGTTCGCCGACGGCAAAGCTGGCCAGCGTTTCGCCCATCGCCAGTGGTGGTGCAGCATCGAAATCGACCAGATGCACGCTGAAGGCGCCGCCGCCGTTTGCCTGGACGGCGAGCTCGTAGCTGCCGGCATCCAGCCACACCAGGTAGGGAGAGCGCGCTTCACGATCGTCGGTGCCGGCCTGTGCCGGTCCAAGGGCGAACCAGCCGTCGGCGGCGGGCGGGTCTTCGGCGTCGCGGATTCGCCATTCGACGCCCGCCTCGGAGCCCTGGTCGTGGATCTGGACGTGCCTTCCGACAGGTACTTGCAGCGTGTAGCGGCGGATTGTCTCGTCGCCGGCAAGCCGACCGGCAAGACGATCGCCAGGCCGAACGCCTGTCGGCGACAGGGCGAGGCTGAAGTCAATGCTGCCCGTGGCGCTGGCCGCAGGGCTCCCGGCAGCGCTTCCCGAGAGCGTGACGAGGAAGCGGCCGACCTCGAGGTCGCCAAGGTCGACGATCGCGTTGCGGCCGGCGAAGAGCACAGTGTCGCCGGCCTGTACGCGCCTGCCCGAGGAGTCGTAGATTGCCCATGCGACGGGCGCCGCGTTGGCGGTGGCGATGTGCAGCCGATGATCACCGGCGGTGAGGACGTCGTAGCGGTAGACTCTGGCCTCGCCAGCGTTCGCCAGTTGCCCGGCTGTTCCCATCGGCGAGAGCGCTTCGGCAAGCTCGCTGGCCAGCAGTTGCAGGTTGTAGCGGGCGTCGTCGGCTGTCGCCTCGATGATCAGCTCGTAGTCACCGGCGGCGAGCAGTTCGTTGTCCACGGCTTCGCTGGCGTCGCTCTCGGGCCACCAGTCAGCCGGGCCGGCATCCGTTCCGGCAGCCGCCAGGCACCAGCGGACGTCGCGCGAGCCGGCGTCGTGTATCCAGGCGCGCGTCGGCAGGCTTGCCGCAAGGGGCAGGCTGACCCGGTAGCCGATTCGCTCACCGGCGCGCGTCAGGTCTCCCGCCACGGTCTCACCCGGCTGTGCCCGCAGGAGTGTCGCCTGGCGGGCGCTGAGCAGGTAGTCGAGCGGCGTGACGGCGAGCGGGTCGTTTTCCAGGATCAGGAAGCGCTCGCTGTCGCTGGCCGTGCCGAGTTCCGCCGGGTCGAGCCGCGGCAGCGCGAATTCGCCGAGCACAATGCCATTGGCGTCGTAGGCGGTGAGCACGCCACTGGCGTTGCTGGCACTGGCAACCTCGACCGTCAATGGCCGGCCAGCGTTTGCCGGTGGCACGCGAAAGATCTGTGCGCCGCTGCCGGCGTCGAGCGTCGCGCGTACTTCCTGGTTTGGCGACAGCGTTTCGGCGCTGGCCAGGTCGATCAGCCGGAAGGCGTAGGCGCCGAGATCGGCGGCCGTATCGGCTTTCACGGCGAGAGTGTAGGCGCCGGCATCGAGGGCAAGAAAGGCGTTCCGGTCGCAGACCCCGGAAGCGAGCAGCGCGCCGTCGGCGGCGTGCAGCGTCCAGTGGTTTCGGGAGCCGGCGAGACCGTCGAAGAGGAGGCGGGTCGGCCAGTCGAGCGAGACGCGCCATTGCTCGGCAAGATTGGCGATGCGGGTGCTGCCGCTGGCTTCGCTGCCGACGCTCAGCGTCGCGACCTGCGGGTCGAGCAGCAAGGTTTGTGCGCCAGAGAGTGCCAGCGATTCGGCACGGCCGGCGTCGATCAGGCGGAAGCGGAAGTTTTCGGTGGCGCCGAAGGCCGGGACGAAGCGCAGGCGATAGGCGCCCGCCGCGTCGAGGCGGATAGGCGCGACGAGGGTGTTGCCGCCGAAGCCATGGCTGCGGTGAATGAGCCCGGTCGGTCCCGACAGTTGCCAGGTCAGATTCTCGCTGTCGGTCAGCGCATCGACGAGGAGCGTTGTCGGCGAGTCGATCGAGAACAGGTATTCGCGAACCAGGCCAGGCTGATCGATGGTCGCGGAGACTTCGCTGCCCAGCGGCAACTCCTGGCTGCGCACCAGCAGGCGGCGCAGGACGAACTCATAGTCATCCTGGCCATCCGGGCCATCGCCGTCGCTAGCGTTGCCGTTGTTCATTTCCTGACCGTCGACGACGAAGGTGTAGGCGCCGGCCGGGAGGGTGAACGAATCATGACTTTCCGCCATTCTGCCGCCGACCATCGTCCTGCCGCCGCGGTCAAGGACCCGCCAGTCGCCGTCGCGCGTTGGCGTGGCAGTGGGCGCGAAGACGAACTCGCTTTCCTCGTCGACGAGCAGCGACAGTGCCTGCGCCTCGCCGGTCGGGCCGAGGATCAGCGGGATAAAGCTTTCGCGGGCCAGGAGGGGCAGCGTGGCGGTGTCGAGCAGGCGAAAGCTGAAGCCACCGGTGGCCAGGGCGGGGCTGGAGACCACGAACTCGTAGTTGCCTGCGGGCAGCGCCAGGACACTGGCGTGCGTGCTGGCGAAACTGTTCAACGGCTCTTCGCCAGCAGCATTCACGAGCGGCGTTTCCACGCGAGAATCCACGAGCGGCGTTTCCACGCCGCGGGGCCCACTCAGTCGCCACAGGAAATCACCGGCGGCGGCGCCGTCCGTCTGGCCGGTGTCAATCAGCAGCGAGCTCGGTGCCGTCAGCGTGAAGCCGTAGCTGACCGCTTCTCCCGGTCGTTCGATGCTGCCCAGCGTGCGTTCGTTGAGCGTCAGCGGCGCGGCTCGCGCCGTGGTCAGGGCAAAGGAAAAGGCGATCGGCCGTGGCGCCGAGTCGGGCGGCTGCTGCCCGAAGGTGGGGAAAACCGCCAGCAGATACTCTCCGCTGGTCGGCAATGGGGTCTGTGTGGTGCCGGCGCCGAGGGTGGCGAGCGGGCGGCCGTAGGGGTCCCATAGTTGCCAGGCGACGCGCTGGTTCACGTCGCTCGACAGCGGGGGTTTGGCGACGACAGTGCTCTGGCCGGCAGCGGCGGTGAAGCGATAAAGGCGCGTTTCTCCCGCGGCGATCGTTTCGTTGATGTGGGCGCCGGAGGGCAGGTCGATGGCGGAATCGGCATTCAGCACACGGAAGCGGTATTCCGCTCCCGGCGGGCCGGAGGTGTCCAGGGTCAGCAGATAGTCGCCAGGCGACAGGCGAAGAATCTGCCCCGGGTCGTCGCGCAAGGAAGTCCAGCCGCGTACCGTGCCGAGCGGCCCGGCAAGCATCCAGCGCGGGGACGAAGGACCCGGCGAGTCGATCGGGCTGGACGCACTTGACGCACTCGACGCACTCGACGGACCACTCAGGGCATCAAAGACAAGGGTGCTTGCCTGAGCAAGGGTAAAGCGATATTCGGCGACGCTGCCGACGCCGGCGGTGCTGACGCTGAGCGGGCGGTTGAAGGCCAGGGCAGCGCTGACTTTCGTCTGTCGAGCAAGGGTGAAACCGACGTTCGATGCGCCGTTGGCGCCGTAGTAGCCGTCGTTGAGCAGCGTGTAGCTGCCCGTCGAGGCAATGTCGATGCTCCTCGTGATGGTCTCGCCCGAGGCAGCCGCGACCTGCCGTCCGAAGGGGTCGAACAAACGCCAGACGCCGCCTGCGGAATCCACGGCCTGCAGAACGAGCGTGCTGCCGGCCGTCGCCGCGACACGGTAGCCGATGCTCGATGCCGCTGACGGGCGCATCGTGACCACTCGCTGCCCGAGTTCCAGTTCCGGGAAGGCGGCGCTGTCGAGCAGCCGGAAAGCGTAGGCGCCGTCGGCAAAGACGCTGCCCGTTGCGGCAGCACCCTTGACGGTCAGGGCGTAGTCTCCCGCCGGCAGATCGAGGAGCGGGTTGGCGTTGGCGTCGTCGCTGCGGTACAGCGGGCGGCTGTCGACTTCGTTGCCGCGCGGACCCTGCAGGGACCAGACGGCGCTGCTCGCGCCACCCTGCGTGTCGAACACCAGCTGGCTATCGGCGGCGAGCGTGAAGCGATAGGTCCGGCTGGCGTCGGCGGTAGGCAGGAGTCCGGCGAGCATCGTTCCGAGGGCAAGTTCCTCGCCGGCGGGCGAAGCGGCCGGGGCCAGGTGGCCGACGCGTTGGAGCCGGAAGTGATAGTCACGCGGCGTTGGCGCATCGGCGCGTCGTTCAAGCAGCAGGGTGTAGGCGCCGGCGCTGCTCAGCAGTCGGGCGTCGGAAGCGTTTCCGGCAGCGGCCAGGGCGGCGGGCGCGGCGACGTCGCGGCCGAAGCGATCAATCAGTCGCCAGGCAACTTCCTCGCTGCTGCTGCCATTGATGGCCTCGAGCGCGACCTGGTCGCCTGCGCTGGCCAGGAAGCGATACGCCTGCGTTCGGTTCGCCGCGCGCAGGACGCCGTCGGTGGCGGCTTCCAGCGACAGCGTCGGCGCGGTGGCCAGATCCAGGAGGCGGAACGAGAAGTCGCCGGTGGCGGCGCCAGTGCCGCGCACGGTCAATCGATGCGTGCCGGCGGGCAGCGTCAGGATGCCGAGATGACTGGCTTGGCTGGTCGGGCTGGCCTGGCTGGCCTGGCTGGGGCCCTCGCCGTGGTCGACATTGTCGAAACGCCGCTCGGAGACCTCGCTGCCGCGCGGTCCCGCCAGCGACCAGACGATATCCGGCCGCTGACTGAGCGCCTCGAACGCCACCTGCGTTGGGCTGGCGAGATCGAAAGTGTAGACCGTCGACTGGCCGGCACTGGCGACGCTTCCGGCGACGGCGTCGCCCAGAGTCAGCGTTCGCGCCAGGTCGGGGACCGCGTTCAGCGAAAATTCGTAAGCAAGAACGGCTTCCGCCGCGTTGCTGTCGGCGCCATCGACGAGCAGCCAGTAGTCGCCGCTCGTGGCCACGGTAAATGGCCGCGCCAGGGCGACAGGATTCGTTGCGCCGCTGAAGTCTCCGCTGGCGACGCGCACGCCCCAGGGATCGATCAGCCGCCAGTCAAGCGAACCGCCGGAGAGCGAGCGCGGCTCGAGGAAGAGCTTGTCGCCGGCGCCCAGCGCCACCCTGTAGAGCTGCGACGCAGTCGCCCGGTCGAGCTCGCCGGTGCTTGTGGCGCCCGTGACGAGATTCCGGGCCGACTCGGCAGCGAGCAGCCGGAACGCGAAACTGCCGCTGGCGGCGCCGTCGAGGTCGACCGACAGCGTATAGCTTCCCGGCGGCAGGAGCAGCTTTTCGACGCCGTCGAAGAGCGTGCCTTGCGCGGCGGCGCGGCGCGCGACGTGCTGACCCGCCGGCCCGCTCAGCGACCAGGCGAAGGCGGCGTTGCCCAGGCGGTCGAAAACGACCGGCGTCGTGGCCGCCAGATCAAAGGTGAAGTGGGCGATTTTTCCCGGCTGGTCGATCGTGGCGATCTGCGTTTCGCCGAGGCGCAGCGGCGAGTGGCTGTCGACGACCTGTTGCAGGGTGAATCCGTAGGCCAGCGCCGCCTGATTGGCGATGTCGCCTTCGAGCAAGAGGAGGTACTCGCCGCTGCGCTCGACGGTGAACCGCTGGCGATCCTGTCGGGCATCGAAGCTGTTGCCTTCCTGGCGGCCAAAAGGGTCGAGCAGTCGCGCGGAAAGCGCGCCGGAAGCGGGCGCTGCCGCCTTGAAGAAGTAGCTGTCGCCGGCGCTGGCGCGGAAGCGGTAGAGCGCGCTCTGGTTACCGACCTCGAGGACGCCGCTGACCGGCGTGTCGGGCGCCATTGCGCTTGCCGAAGCGGCGTCGATCACGCGCAGGGCGTAGGCGCCGAGCGCATCCTGCGTGCCATCGATGCTCAGCCGATAGCTGCCCGGCGCCAGGTCGTACGCCGGTGGGGCGGTGTTTGGCGATTCGGTGGCGCTGAACGACCTGCGCGCGACCAGGCCGCCGGGGCCGTCCAGTCGCCAGGTCAGGTCGCTGCGATTGCTCAGGCTGTCGAGGACGACACGGATTGGCTCGTCTACGCTGAACTGGTAGTGATCCTGCTCGCCGGGGGCGTCGATGCTGCCGGCAAGGGTCAAGACGCCGGCGCCGCTGTCGCCGTCGAGAAGAACACGCGCTTCGAGGGCCTCGAAATGGAGCCTGGTTTCCGGAATCCTGCCCGCAGACTTGCGCATGTTCGTTCCCCCCTCGCATTGCAACCCTCAATGCCAACGGACAAGAAACCGACGTTTCTCAGCGATCGCCAGCGGTCACCGGGTGGCCACCCGTACCCGCAGGTCTGCCTGAAGCGGAGCTTTTCTGCTATGCTGTGCAACCCAATTTTTAGCAAGATGTTGCGAGATGTCAATAGTTTCTTGCGTTGCCTGCTTCCCCTCTGTTCTTTTTGCGAGCCATCAATGACTGGAACTCCGGCCCCTGCTGGCGCCACGGCGATGGCAACGGCAAGCGAGCGCAGCGTCGATCAACGGTCGTTGGCCGACGTCGAATCGGGTGCGCTCGCCGCGCGCTTGAAAGCGATCATCGGTGACGAGTCGGTGTCTTCGTTTGCGCGCCGCTGCGGCATGGCCGAGTCGGTACTGAGGACTTACCTCCGCGACGGACGAATGCCCCCGCTGGACAAGGCCCTGGCCATTGCCGCGGCGGCGGGCGTCAGCGTCGACTGGCTGGCCACCGGGTGCGGCGCGCATGCGCTCGCGCAGGCCCGCGCTGCCTACGCGCCGAGCGCGGAAGATGTCGTCGCGGCCGATGCGCCAGTGGTCGACGCCGCTGTCCTCGAAGGCGTTGTCAAAGCGGTCCTGCAGGGGCAGGGCAGGCAGGCTTCGCCCGAACACCTTGCCGGCGTGATCGTCGATCTCTATCAACGCGCGCTGAAGCGTGACGTGGGCTGACCAGGCCGGCTGCGAAATCGCTTCGTGCTGAGTCGAGACACGGCGCAAGCGACGCGCTTTGCCGCCGCTTCCCGGTCGGCCTGCGCTTGCTTTTTGCGCCGCTTTCGCCGAAGTGAGACTTTTGAATCCTTTTGCCCGTACCGGGTCGTATAGGATCGGCAACAAATCCCCCTGCCCGGGCGCGGCGCTCGACCTCAACGGCAAAAACAAGGAGCTACTTCGCTGAATCATAAGAGAAGAGACACATGGGTCTGAGTTCACGTGCCCTGTTCGACGGCCGCCTGTCTGGCGTTCACGGCTTGACCAATTTTTCGCTCAAGCAGCGGGTCGCCTGGGATGGCCGTCTCAATATCGGCGAGGCGCAAATCGACGCCCAGCACGAGGCTATCTTTGCCCTGGTGGTAAGAGCTTCGGACGCCTGGCGCAAGCACGGCGACGTCGAGCAGCTGACGCTGATGACGGGAGAGCTTCATCAGGCGCTCGAGGAACATTTCAGCTACGAGGAGGGGGTGCTGGCGGGGCTTGGCTACGACGATCTCGCCGAGCACCGTGCCGAGCACCAGGTGATGCGCGACGAGTTGCAGCTCATCCGCGCCCGGGTGGAGCAGATGGATCCGGCAGGCGATAACGCCGAACCGGGATTTCTTCTTCTGAACTACATCCTCAGCGCGACCGTTGGCCACATCCTGCACAGTGACATGGACTATTGCGCCCTGGCCCGTGCGACTGCGTCACATCGCGGTTCGGCCGCCGCCGCTTCAGTGTTTTCTTGAGCCTGTCGTGGCGCGGCCAATGGCGGGCGGGTGCGGGCGATGACCAGCCGGCGGCGAAGGAATGTCCAGAGCTGGTATCCTGCGCAGCAGCGCGGCGCCTTCACTTCCGTCTTTCCCCTGGCCTGTCGATTGCCGTGGCTTTTTTCCGAAGCCAGAGGTCTTGCGCTCCCGCGCTCAAGCGTGCGCCATGAAGCCGTGAATCGATGAACTACACCTTCGCCTCGGCGACCATCCTGCTCATCCTGATCACCGATCCGGTCGGCAATATCCCGATTTTCGCCAATGCGCTGCGCTCGGTTCCACCCGAGCGTCGCGCCTGGGTGATTCTGCGCGAGGTGCTGATTGCCTTTGTCCTGCTGCTGACGTTCATGTTCGTCGGCGACGGTTTTCTGCGCCTGATGAACCTCAGCGAGCTGTCGCTGCAGATTGGCGGTGGCGTGATCCTGTTCCTGATCGCGCTGCGCATGATTTTCCCGCAGCCGGGAGTCGCCGACGCGCCTGACGCGCTGGGCGAGCCGCTGATCGTGCCGCTGGCCGTTCCGGCCATCGCCGGGCCTTCGGCACTGGCGACGGTGCTGCTGCTGGTTTCGCAGGCGCCCGAGCGGCGCCTGGAGTGGATCGGCGCCCTGTGCATCACGATGGCCGTGTCGGCCGTTGTCCTCGTGCTCGCCGAGCGCATCCAGCGCGTTGCCGGCGAGCGCTTCGTGGTCGCCCTGGAACGGCTGATGGGGCTGGTGCTGGTCGCCGTGGCGATCGAAATGATGTTGCGGGGAATCAGGACCTTCGTCGTGCAGCTCGCCAGCGGCTGAGCTCGGGGCCGGCGCATCATTCCCAGTCAATTAGCAACCAAAACATAAGTTGAGGATATTAAGGAGAACACCTGGGTCTGACGTCGGACGACTGCAATAACAGTACCCGCATTGAACCAAAGTTCGGCGCCGGCCTTCAGCCGAATGCGACGAAGGCAGGTGCTCCGTGATCGCTTTGACGACTCGTTGGAACGTTTGTCTTGTACAGCGGAGTTGTGTCATCGGGGACGGAGGGTCGATGTGACCCAGCAAGACAGGCGCCATATGACGAGGCTGACGCCACAGGCGAGATGGCTGCCCTTGCCGGGCCAAGGCAGGAGTCGACAAACACGCATCCGGGAGGAATAGATGCGCCGTCCCCGCCCGTTGTTTCCCGACGGGCTCTCCGACGAAAGCGTGGCAGGGCTGGGTGCGTGACTTTACCCGCTGCCGTCGCCTGTGGAAGCAGGCAGTGCGTGCAGCTTCGCGGTTACCAGCCGCGGCAGGAATCTGTACAAACCCCCCCCCAAGCGCCTTGGAAAACGCCACCCTCCGAGCAGCACGAGCGCTTTCGTCCCACACGCTGCCGGCGGCGCCCGGTCTACCGGCAACAGCGTGCGATTCGGCCATCGCTTGCGCCTCGAGAAGTTCGGGCTGCGGAGTCCGGGTCAGTTCCGGACCTAAGACCATCGCACGGCAACCCATAGATCAAGCAGGGCCTTGTCGCTGAACGCGAGCATGAGTTCGCCCGTTGCGCTACCCGGCAGCTCGTTGTCGGCCACAGCCCCCGATACCAGCAGATCACCGGCCGCACCCTGGAGCGGAAACGCCACATTCGTGTCCGCAGCGTCCACCAGGCGTGCCTTGAGCGGCGCGTTTGGCGCGTCGCCACTTCGACGTGCCCAAATGTGCATTGCCTTCATGGGGCCCAAGCGGGCTTTGCTCCAAAGCGGAAAGTGTTGTTTCTGCAGTTCAAAGCTGATCTGGAATTGGTGATTGGCTCCGGCCGGTGCCCCGAGGAACTTTGCCCACACCGCAGGGAACTCCTCGCGCAGCGAGAATAGTCGCAGCGAGCCGAAGGCCGTGCCGGCATCAATACGCGTCTTCAGCGCCGCCATCGCGGCATCACGCAACGGCATGCCGCCTTCGCGCGCCGTCAGGCGCAAATGCAGAATGACATCGGCAATTGCGGCGTAATCGAAGGCCTGCGGATCGCTCTTGCGCGGGTCGGCCGGCAGTCTCAATTGCCACGTGCTGATGGCGCCGCTGTACTCGAAGGGCAGGTAGCGCTCGTCGCGCAGGTTGGTTTCGAATAATCCGCTATCGTTCTGTGCCGAGCTGGTGACGATGGATTGCACGCTACCGAAGTGATCGCTGAAGCGGGCGTCGTCGTTATCGGCTCGCTCGTAGCCATCGCCCAACAAGGACGAGATGCGGGTGGAACTGCGCAGCAGCGTCAGCGTGCAGGCCACACTGGCGTAGGGGCCGCTTACGCAGGGAATGCTCAGCGAGACCGACTTCAGGCGCCGGAAGTAGTGACCCGGCCCGTCAAGATCGAACAGTGACTCGGGCAACTGGAAGGTGCACGAGCCCGTGCTGCGCAGATCGACCAGCGCGCGTGGGTCAGCTTGCAGCAGGCTCACATGCTTGGTCAGCTCGTACTCGCGCTGGTTCTGCTCGTGATAGGCCATCTCCATGCGCTTGATGTCCAGTAGCAGGCGCTCGCCGGCCAGGAGGCCCTCCCTGCCAGCCTGGTAGTCAAACTTCAAGTAACTCAGGCCGGGTTGTCCCAGCTCGTGCTGAAGCGCTCTCTCGGCCTTGCGCGCGACGTCGAAGGCAAACTGGAAGGCGCGTGCGTGCAATCCCGTGAGCTCACGCTTCATCCAGGCATACAAGGTCTTGTTGGTCTTCTTGCCATCGCTGAGCACACCCTCGCCATTGAGGAAACGTTCGATTTCAGCTGCATGCTCCTTCTGCTGGCGGTGGTTGCGCAGCTCCATGTTGGCAACGGCCTCGCGGATCTGTGCAGCGCGGATCTGCTTGAAGACCTGATTGATCTCGCCGACGGCGAGGTTGCTCTGGAATGCCCATTCGCGTTCGCGTCGTGCGAAAGCGTCGATACGGCCGGCCCTTCTCGCTTCGAAGTTGAGCCGATCAGCAACCGCACGGGCCGCGGCAGCTGTCGCTCCAACTGCGTCTCCCACCTCCTTGCCACCATATTGAACGGTGGCGCCCATGCCCATGGGTTGTACGTGCACGTTGAATTCCGGTACGAAGTGAGCCACTGAGCTAATGACGTTCAAAATGTTTGCAATATCGCTTGACAGCTGCGCACCTTCCAGAAGAAGGGACTCTCTTACCTCATGAGAGCTTAGGATTTTTCCGCCATTAAGCGCCTGTGCGACCTGTGCAAACGCATCGCTCGCGATGTCTACCTTGATCGGGCGCGCTGATAGTGCCGGCTCAGTTGCAGCCAGCCGCATCTTCTCCAAGCTGTCTAGATCCAACTCCTCCAGTACCGGCAACGACTTCGTGATGTCCTCCGCCTTTGCACCCAGCTGCTGCGCGTAGTAGCTGTAGCGCTGCACGGCCAACGCCAGTGATTGCAGGAGGCCCTCCTTCGCCTTGACCGCTTCCTGCCACTGTCCATAGCGCACCTGCTCGACCATCTCCATCAGCACCTTCTCGTGCCGAGCGCGCAACAGGGCAAGAGCCTCGCCTTCTTCCTTTTCCATCGCCGAGAGCTGACCGGCGCCTATTGCCGTGACCTGCTGCGCCAGTTCCGTTGCCTTCTGCAGCAGCAAGGCGCAACGCACGAGCGGCAGCGGCTGGTTCAAACCGTTGACGATGGCCCCCACGTCCAGTCCAGACGCTGCAGCACGGGCCAGCAAGGCGGGGTCCACCGGGGGTTCGAACAATGGAAGCTGACGGAACACCCCTTGCAGATTGAGGCTGTTGCGGATCTTGAACAGCCGGTCTGCGACCGTGTCCCAGTAGCCCAGTAGCTTGTCGTTGCGCGGCACGCAGAAGTACAACGACTGTCCCATGCTGCGCAGCGAGGCCAGTGCCTGGCCGCTGGTGGCCGGCGGCGCAGCCATCGTCGGAAGCAGGTCGAATGGCAATTCCGGCTCCAGATCGCGCAGGACCGAACCGAACAGCTGGAGATCGCCGCGCAGGTTGTTGTAGGTCTGCGGCTTCACCCTGCCTTTGCGCGGCACGGCTTGCGGACGGGGGCCCAGGATGTTGGCGGCCAACACATACAGCATCATCGCCTCGTCGATGGCCTCGCCCTTGTCCTGGCGGAACAGTGAGTCACCCCAAGCGATCAGGTTGTCCAGGTAGGCCATCACCGTCTTGACCATGTAGGCCTGCTGGCGCTGCCGCGCCACCGCATGGGGTCGGAACGGCGCGTTCATCCAGTCCTCGATGCTGCGTCGCGTGGCGTCCGCAATGGTCACATCACCATTCGCCCCCTTGGCGAGGTTGACCAGCAGCTGTTCGACCGAGTGGGTTTCCAGGCTCAGGAACGGCAATACCTTCCAGAAGCGCTCGGGGGCAGGGCCGTCGCTGCTGTCGGTGGGGTCGAACAGCAGGTGAAGCCAGCGCTGTGCCTCGGCGAAGCGCCCGTTCTTGCTGAGGTGCAAGGCCAGGGTCAGCGGCACATGGAAGAAGAGTTCCCAGTTGTAGACCGAGTAGGCGCTGTGCGGGCTGAAGTCCAGATCCTTCGCCGGGTGCGGTGTCTTGACTTTCCCTGATGGCTGGTACAGGGTCTTGAAGAAGTCATCGAACAGCGCCGGGCGCGGCGCGCCGTCGATGAGCTTTGCATCGGTGTCGGCCGTGAGCTCCGTGAGTTGTCCGCTGGGCGTGCGTAGCCGCGCCAGTTTCTGCAGGGTCACGACGGTATTGGGCGCCAGCGCGGGCTTGACGATCGTTCCGTCGCTCAGCTTCAACAGGTGGCGGCCGGCAAAGCGCAATACGGCATTGCTCGGCTGCACCGTCAAGGTGTTCTCGGGCAGCAGGTAGGCGAGCTTGCCGGCCAGTTCCACGCGCACGACGAACTCGGTGTCCAGGGCCTGCAACCCTGACGTTCCCTGGCGCAGCAGGCGTTGCATCATGGCCTGCACGTAGGGGTGCTGGTGCAGAAAGAAGCTGTACGAGAGCTCGCGACTGCGGCGGAAGTAATGGCGCGTCTCGCGTGTTTCGACGACGCGGGATTTCACGTGCGCAAACTCCGACTGGGCCTGGCCGTGGAATACGCCGTACTGGAGGACGCTGTAAGGGTTCATGACTGTGCTCTCCGTAGATTCAACGCATGCCGGGAATTGCAAACGATCCGGGGCCGGAGCCCCCTCGCATCCCCTGATGCGACAAGGTGTCGCGAAGTTGGGTATTCAGCCCGCTCTTACCCAGCATCACCACTTGTGTCTTGTCCAGCGTCGGTTGCGACTGCGCAAGTTCGGTCTCGCTCGCAACCATGATCTCGCCTTGGTTGGTGCCGGTCTCGCTGGCTGGGTGCATTGGGACAATCTCGCTGAACGCAGGCAAGTTCCCTCCGTCGACACCGCGATCCACGAGTGTCAGGCCCAGTTGCCCCGTGTTGCCCAGCAACGTGTCCTGATCGAACGTGAGCAGCACCTTCGGGTTCACCAACCAGTCCAAGCCCGGTGCCGGGTCACCCTGGGTCTTGGGCATCACGAAGGTCTCTTCCTCGACCGGTGGTATCGGTAACGGCCACTTCTTCCGGAATTGCGGAATGATCTTCAGCTTGTCGTAGGGGTCAAGTTCGACGATGCCCTTGTCGTCGGTCACGGTGGTGCGCGTAACCCAGGTCTCCACGTCCTCCAACAGGGTCTCGCGAACGTCCGGCTGGACGAAGAAGGTGTGCCTGTTGTCCTGATAGAAGAAGGGTTGGATCAGTGCGGCGAGTTCAGTCAAGCCACTATCCAGCGCAGCCTTGGCGGCTACCGGGTCGGAGGCCAACTTTACCGCATCCAAGGATATGCCCAGCGCGGCCAAGGCGTTGTTGCAGGTGAGCACGGTGTTGGCCGGCACCTTTTGCAGGATTGGCTCGGTGGGAGTATCCGCTGCCTTCGTGGTGTCGGTGCTCTTCTGCTTCGTGTATTGCACGTTGAGCGCGCCCGCCGCGCCCGCGTGGCGGGTGGCTTGTACGATGTTGGCGCTGACGATGACGTGCGGTGGGGGGCTGCCGAGGGCGCCCGGCTCCGGCGCCGCGTTGCGCCCGGCCAGGTAGAAGGCGTCGTCGAAACCACTCAGGTGAACGAAAACACCGCCTTCCACTCCATCGTTGAACTCCTTGCTGACGTGTATGAAGGCGTCGCGCGGCTGAAACGTCGCTGGCTTCTTCTTCGAGGTCACGGGCGCCGAGCCCCCCGACTCGGCAGTGGTCCAGGCGCCGGACTGGTACTGCGCCCAATGCAGTTGTAACTCGACCACCTTGTTCGCGCTCAGACCGCCAAGGCCAGTCATCAAGTCGCCGAGGTTGGCTTCGGCGATGGTGGCATCGGCGGTCGTGGCGTCCATCGAAGCTCCCGGGTCGGCCTTATCCAGGAAGGTCACCCAGAACAGGAACAGCCGTTCGCGCCAGACCACCGGCGCCAGGTGGTCGCCCTGGATGGTCACGGCCACCGGCTCCCAGGTTGTCCAGCTGCCGTTACGGCAGCGGCGATAGAAGTACTCGTGTGGCTGGCCGTAGGTGCGGCCAAAGACATGTAACACACGCTGTGACGCATCGGCGTGGTCTTCCAGGTGCATGGCCACCATGTCCAGCCGTGCGATCTTGTCGAGCTGGCGCAGGTAAGCCAAAAAGGCGTCCTCGACGAGGTCGCTGGCCACATCGCCTTGTAGCAAAGCACCTTCGAGCGCCTCGAACAGGGGCGTCTTGTCATCGCGGAACTCGGGCTCGAGCACGTTCTCCGGAAACAGCCAGAGCTTGCGATTGCCGGCCCAGACCGGATTGCGCCGCATCCATTCCCAACGCTTGGCATCGAGCACCGCGGGGGGCACCTGCGGCTCCAGGTTGAGGAAGCAGCGCTGAACGAACAGCTGCACCGACGCGATGGCCAGGCGCACGCGCGATGTCTGCACCACGGGCTCCATGCCAGCGTCGACGAGGAAGTGTTCGTACAACTGCTCCAGGCGTTCGTAGCCCAGCTTGTGCAGCGCATGTGCCACCAGAGCATCGCGCTGGCGTTGGCGCAGGCGGTCGAAGATGGGTTGTGCGACTCGGGGCCAGTTCAGTTCGCCGGCGCTGGCCTTGATCGCGTCTTTCACGCCGCGGGCGATCTCCGCACGACGTGACTCCGCTACCCCTGGCTTGAGCAAGTCCTGGCACGACGCCAAGGTGGCAACGGCAACGCCGAAGCGGTCAACCAGGCGTAGCGCATCGCACAGGCGCCGCACCGCGGGGTCCGCGGCGAACGCAGGTGCAGCCCACAAGGACTCGGCTGTCGCCCGCACGGTGGCCTCACTGCGGCCGGTCAACCGGGCCAGGCGTGGGTAGACCTCGCTGGTCAGCTTGTCGGCACTGCCCAGCGAATTGGCCTCGAACACGGCAATCAGGTCATTCCCGGGCAGACCCAGATCGCGCTTGAGTCGGCTGAACTCCAGCAGGCGCCGCAGGCCGGCAAAACGTTGTACGGCCGCCGTGGTTTCAGCAGCGCCGTCGCTCACCTCGCGGGTGGGCCAGGTGCTGAAGTTCAGCTGACCGAAATCTGCGGCGTGTGTGCTGACGTGGCGCAGTTCCACCTCGTCGAGGCCAAGGGTTCGCATCAGCATCAGCGTCTTGTCGAGCAGTGCTGACGCGTGCGCCGCGCTCCGAAGATCGTCCGCAGCACGCAAGGTCAGCCGCGACAGCGTGCCTTTGGGAAGATTCTCGCCCTGCACCAGCAGCCGCGCCTGGCCACCGCCCAGCGCTGCCAGGCGCCATTCGAAGCGGTAGGGAACTCCCGCTTTGAGTTCGATGAACTGTTGCAGCACCGCACCGTCGGCTGCCGCGGTGCCGGCGAGCAAGACGGCATCGGTGCGGTGCGGAAAGCGCAACTCGGCCGTGGCGTTTGCCTTGTCCAATTCGACGTAGAAGCGCCAGGCACCGCTGGCCGGAACCTCCAGGCTGCCCTCGATGATCAGCGCCGTGGTTCCGGCAGCTGCGGCCGGCACGGCGGCCGTATCCGCCTGCTTGGTAGGCTGGCTGCCGAGCGCCTGGCCGTTGGCCGCGAAGTAGCGCACCGTCAGCCCCTGCCTGGCCAGGGCGGCCAGGGGGTCGAGCAGTGGGCTCGCGGTGTTTAACACCGCCTTGTCGGTCAGCAGGCTTGCGACCGCCGCAGTGTCGGCGCCGGTGCGCGCCACCATCGTCTGCACGATGAATTGCCGCACGAGGCGCTGCTGTAGATAGGGCAGGAACGCCTGCACCAGTCGCGCGCGGCGGGCCATGAGTTGGACGTCGGCAGCTTTGGCGTCGTTGGCCGGCAAGGGCGCGAAGAGCGTCTCGAAGTCCGCGTCGTCAAGGAATCCGGACGCCGGCACGGCGCCAGGAGCAGACTTGCGCAGGTGCCGGTTGTAGAAATCGAGCGCCTGTTGCTGTACCTGTTCCAGCAGTCTCTTCAACAGGGGCGACTGCACGTGCGCAGTACCTGCCGCCGGCAGTGGATACCGGTTCAGCAGGGATGCTTTTTGGGCGTCAAGCAAAACACCTCGGAATCGCAGGTACTGCACGTTGCGCACGCCATCGTGCCTCGTCTCGACGATGCCCTCGGCACCAGCCAGCGAACTGGTCACGAGGGGGTTTTCGCCAGCGCCCGGCGTATCGGTGGCCAGGTACGTGACGTTGCCATTGAGCATCGCCACGAAGGTGTTGGCCACCTCAGGTGCCAACACCAGGCCGAGTTTGGACAGCAGCACTTCTCCGCTGATGTCCCCAGGGTCGGCCGGCACGGCGTGTTCCGCCCGGATGGCTTGCACACCATCAGCCAGCCCTTTCAGCAACACCAGCAATTCGCCATCGTCATCGCGAAGGAGTTTGCTACTGTCCAGGCGGTGACGTATCAGGGCGTCGATGTCTCGCGCCTCAAGCCCGGCTACCCGCAGCAGGTCGACCAGCTCCACAAACGCCAGCGTCTGCGAGAACGGGTTGTCCTCGGCCAGCGTCGCCAGCGGGTCGGCATGCAATGCCTTGAACGGGTCGAGCCCACTCAGCTTGCGCAGGAGCAGCAGGTCGGCCATGCCTAGCTTCAGTGCCTTGGCCAGCAGTGCGTGCCGGTACAGTAGCGAGACGTTGGGCAGCGTCAGCATTGCCTGTGGCGGTGCGCCCGCGGCGCCGCCGGCGCGAAGCTGCATACCGGCATCGTGCAGCACCTGTTCGATGTCGGTCGCCGTCAGGCCCATGGCCCCTTGCAGCGTGACCATGTGGTCGACCAGCGGCACGTTCAACGCGCTCAGGTATTCCCCCAGCGCGTTCTCGAACGCCGCCGGGGCTCTCGCTGCGCCGCGGCCGAGGAAGAGATGCGCATACGGTGGCTTGCTGCCGGTGGTGGAGATATCCGACCAGAGGGTCAACAGCTTCAAGCGCCCGTCGACGCCAAGCTTCAGCCGCTCCTCCAGCGCCTTCAAATGCGCCAGATGCACCAGTGCACTGGCCAAGGGCTTCTTCTGGAGATTCGCATCCAGGGCGTCGAAGGGAGCGTTCCTGGGTGCCAGCATCTGCAAGGCACGATCGGTCTCTTCAATCGACCATCCCAGGCGCCGCCACAACCGCACGAACAGGTTGATGCGTACCAGTTCGATCGGCGCGACGCTGCTCCCGTCGGCATGCTGCAGGGTGGTCAGGTCGAAGTTGCAACCGGCGTCGGGGTCGGCCAATACCAACACCCTGCTGAAGTCAATGGCCAGGACCTTGGCCTTCAATGCCGCGAGGTTGCTGCGCGCCTCGGCAGCAAAATCGCTCAGCCGCTGCTCGAAAGACGCGATGTCGTCGAGTTTTTGCTGTTGCGCCGCGGTTGGCGCGGCCGGTGTGGGTGTCAGCGCCTCACTGTCGACCTTGTAGCGATAGGCATCGCCGACGCTCAGGCGCGCCCGATACAGCAAGATGAGCTTGCTCAGTCCCGGATTGACAAACCCGCTCAATACCACCTGTGTAATCTCGCTGTAGCTCAGACCCAGCCTGCGCGCCAGGGTCTTGGCCGAGCGCAGCATGACCGGCGCATCGAGCACGAGCAGGTCCCCGGCGACCGGTGGAGCGGTCCAGGCCTTGGCGAAAATCAGCTTGGTCCGGCCTACACCACCGGAGCCCGCGGCCTTGATGGCGGTGAGTGTGTTGACTTCGCCTGCAGCGGCATTGGCGCTGACGTCAAAGTAGCCGCAGGACATGCCCGGCGCGAGGCCCAAAACATCGACGTCTGCCAGACTCGCCGACGTTTCGGGGCCATTAATCGGCGACTGGATGGCAGCGCGCAATGCAGGCCACCCATAGAGATCGTGCCAGGCGTCATTGAGCAACGGAGCAGCGCGCGTGAACAACGCCGCCTCAGCAGGCGAGATTCCCAGCGATTCGACGAAGATCTCGGCCCGGCCGACTCCGCCGTTGACCCACAGGTCATCCTGGCGGCGCAGCGTCTGCAGCACCTCGTGCAGCGGCGCATCCGCGTACGCGCAGAACTGGCGCACCATCTCCAGCGACCGGTCGAAGGGCAGCGCCAGCGGATAGGTCGCCTGGCGCAAGGCATCGTAGGCGGCAGCAATCACGTTCTGCGGTTCGGCCAGCAGATCGGTCGTGTTGGCGTCGCCCGTATCGCGCGCCGCCGCAGCGGCAAGTTGCCCATGCGCCGCGTGGTACTCAAGGATCTCGTTGACGAGGTCGATGTAGGGCAGTGCGGTATGGGTGTTCTCGCAAGTCAGCGCAAGGTGCGGCAGGTCGGGGCGACGCTGCACCAGCACGTCGTAGGGCTTCATCGCTTCCCCGCTGGCAAGAGTGTGCGGATAGTTGCCCCCATGGGTCAGCTTCCACAGGGACTGCGTGTTTGCCCAGGTCTGAGCGTCGATGTCGACGTACTGCAGAAGGTCCACCAAGTAGGCAGCCGGACTCAGTACCGATTGGCAGTCCTGGCACTCGCAGTAGTCCATGGAGCCGAACAGCGACTCGATCGTCGGCACGCGACGGATCAGGCTGGCGCGATCCACATCAGCGATGGGAAGCGGGTTCGGAATCACCGCCGTGCCCCCTCCACCGGCGGCACTCTGTGCAGCGCCGAATAGACTGTAGACCACGCTGCTGACCTGTACAGCCTGCTCGTAAACCTTGCGCGCAATGCCATCGGCGGGTTCGTCCTGGAAAATCTCGTGGTACTTCGCGTTGAAGGTCTTCTCGAAGTGTCCTTGCATCAAGCCGGTCACGTCATGGGCGGACCGGACGCCCATCTTCATCAGCGTGACCTGTGCTTCGTCGCTGGGCGAGATCGAGTAGGTGGCGTGCAGTACCTTGAGATTGTTCGCCGGTGCGGCGTGCAACTCGGCCTCCGTGAAGCCCTGCTGCTCGAGAAAGGTGGACACCGGCGTCTGCCCCAAGCGATAGCCGTTGGCCGCAGCGCGCTCCAGCAGTTTCACCGTTTCATCGTGCGCATCGGCAAGCGCAAAGCGGGCGTCGCTGGACAAGCGCGCCGTCAATACCTGCGTGGGATAAGCGCGGTGCACCTTGCGCGCCATGTCCGCGGCAAATGCGTTGGCCCTCGCCAGAACGTCGGCCCCTTCGTAGGCCAACGGGATCAGCGCCGCCAGTGTCTTCAGCCCGGCCTCGTCCGGGTTGGCGCGGTCTTGCTGTGCAATGCCGGCTTCGTCAAACAACTCGTCGGCCCAAGCCGCGGCCGTGTACAGCCCTCTTGAGGCCAGGGCCGCCAGGTCTTTCAGCTCCATCTTCATCAAGCGATTGGTCATTGCGGCACCGTTGCCGGCCAGGAAGGCCAGCTTGCCGTGCAGTTGCAGCGCCTCTACCTGGGCATCGGCGAATCCGGCCGCCGACGCTTTCTTCCACAAGCCGTCAGCGTCGCCGCTGTGCGCGAAGAACAGATCGGCAAACTTCTTCTGCTCGGCTTCGCTCAAGCCCGTGCTGGCCAGCAGCTCGGCATAGCTCGATTGCGATCCCGGTGCCGCATCGGCCAGGTTGGTCTTGGCGGCAAAGGCCGCGAAGAGCTTGGCCTGTGCGGCGATCGTGTCGTCATTCAGGTCGATGACACCCGACTCACGCGCCTTCTTGATGCCCGGCTCGACGAGTTCGAACTTGACCGCGGCCAGTAGTCTCTTGTCAGCGGGCAGGCCCACGCGCAGCAGACCGTACAGTGCTTCGGCAGACATGCCGACCTCACCCGCGGCAGCCAGCCGTTGCGCCCAGCAGTTCAAGGCCAGCAGCCGTGCGTCCCAGCCAGTGCTGCGCGCCAGCAGGGTGATGTCCTGGCGATCGGCGCTCTCCTGCGCGTCTGCCAGTTTCTCGATGGCCCCTATGTCGGCAGCCACGTCGGCGCTCATGCGCTGGTACTCGCTTGCAGGCTTCACACCATCGGCCGGCGCAATGAGCTCAAGCCGCTGGCGCTGTTCGGCACTGAGTGCAGCGAGTGGCTTGGTCAGCGCCACCTCGCTGTTGTCGGCCTGCAACAGGCGTACTTCGAGATTGGCCGAGGCGGCTTGCGCGGGATAGGCCAGCGCATAGCGCCCGTCGGCCGCAGACACCGCCTCCGTCAACTTCGCATCGTTGCCGCCAAAAGCGAGGCGATACAGGCGCAAGGAGACACCCGGAGCAGGCTGGCGGGAAGGCCAGCGCACGATACCTGCAATCTGTTGCTGCGCGGCCGGCGGTTCCGGTGCCTCGGGCAGGCGCAGTTCCAGCGTCTCCAGCGGCGTGGCCCGTCGGATCACCGGGGAGCTGGTCAGCGCCTGGCCGTCGCGACTCTCCACGCTTACCTTCAAATCGACCGCTGGAACACCCGGCAGCAACTCGTAGCGGATCGTGAATCGGCCGTCACTGTCGGTGCTGTCCTGGCCAAGGCGGATAGCGGCCGCGCCGTCATCGTGAAAGGCCCGGACGACAAGGCCCGCAAGCCCGCCCGTCGCACCACCCGCCGCGGCGGGCTTCACCACTCCGGCCACGATGCGCGTCGTATCTGATGGCTTTCCGCCGAACAAGCCCCATCCACCCAGCAACTCGTTCAAAGCTTTGGCGGTACCCTCGTCCACCTCTCCATTACCCTGCAGGTGATTCAGTTCCTGAAACTGTCTCAACACCTTCTGGGTAAGGTCACTGAATTTGCCCGCTGCACGCTCACGCCGAAGTGCAGCGACGGCCTTGTCGCGCGCTGCGGCATCGTTGGCCAGCAGAACTCCGCGAGACAGGCACTCGAGCAAGGCATCTTGCAGGTCCGCCACGGCCTCGCCGTCAGCGCCTGGTGCCAAAGGAAATCTGATGGGGTTCATCGACAATCCTCCTTACGTGAGTCGCGAGTCGCTGCCTACCCGAATTGCTGCGATGCGCTGGTGGTTCTGGCTTCAGAAGGTGATGCAAGGCTTCGACAGAATGCTTTCGTTCGTCCCAGCTCGCGGGGGTGACCAGCGAGACCTTCCTGCGCAACCCGAACGGGTGACTCGAAAGGCATTCGGGCTGGCCATTGTCGCCGTCGCCACAATGGCGCCGAGGTTGTTGAAACTCATCTCATGGACGCGTGCTGCGTGCTTGCCGCCAGCTCAGTTCTGCAGCCTGAAGCAGTTCGCGGGTTTCGACGTGACTGGCCTTTGCCACGGCTTCAGCCACAGCCAGCCAGAGGTGCTCGCGATCCCTGTGCTGGCGCAGCCCCTTTCCGACGGCACGCATCAGAAAGAAGCGCACCCTGACCACGGCGCTGTTGGCCACGTAGGACACGTCGCGAAGGTCATCGGAGATGCGAGCCCAGACGCCGGTTTCCTCATGCACCTCTCGAATGGCGGCCTCGCGGTCAGACTCGCCTTCTTCGATATGGCCCTTGGGCAGTACCCATTGCGATGGATCGTTGGTGGCTTCCACCAGCAGATACTCGGCGGTCTCGCCTCGCGTGCGGAACACCACGCCGCCGGCGTGGGTCGAGCCGCTCGCTGCAGGAACTGCCTTGTCTAAGGCGAGCTTGCTGTCCCTGGCCGTGAGTGTGATGACGAACCAATAGGCCTGATTGGTGGCCTTGTAGCGTTGCTCCATGTAGCGCCACAGCGCCAGTAGAAGGAGCACCAGCACGACAGGGATGCCGGCGAGCGGCCAGTGGTATTGCCAGGGCCAGGCGGCGAGCAGGAGCAGCAACACGACGGTGAAGCAGCGGAAGAACTTGGCATCGGCCTCGAAGCGCTGGACGACGGCCAGGCTCGCCGGGCTCGCGGCATTCAGCCACGCCTTGCTCCACTGGAAGGTATTGATGGCATCCTCGGCGTGCAGGGCGCCGAGGGCCTGCTGCTTGATCTTGCCGGCGCGGTCAACGGCGAGGTTGCGCTCGCGCTTGAACACCAGCCAGATCAGGGTGCGGGCGAGCCAGGGCAGCAGGCGGCCACGGCGGGCGAGCATGGTGATCTGGTTGTTCAGCGTATAGCGCCGCGCCCAGTCGTAGCACTCGTCCAGCCAGGAACCGAGCAGGAAGACCAGGTGGCCGAAGAGGTAGCTCGCGAACAGGAAGGCAGCCCAGGCTTCCGCATCGGCGAGCTTCGAATATCGTTCCCCCAGCACGACCGGGCCCGTCTCACCCATCAGCAGATAGGTGAGCAGCGCACCCGGCAACAGGATGGAGAAGAAGTCCATCAGGCCGATGAAGAATTTTTCTGGGTCGAAGTTCATATCGCTTCTTCGGTCAGATCCAGTCCCCAGGCCGCGTGTTTACCACGACCGGGGCCACTTTACCCGGCACGAAATCCCCCTTCCAATCCCAGTAGCCATACTTCTCGTTGCGCTTTTCCACTTCGCCCCGCATCTCGAAGAACCCGAGACCCTTCGTCGTGCCTGCCATCGGGCCGCTGATGTATGTCTTTGTGTAATCGTTAAAGATCAGACCGTACTTGATTTCGATGAAGTACTCGCCCCCTGCGTCATCGAGCACGGCCCGTCCGATCCGCTCGTATCCCTGTTCGGCGATGTGCTGCTCACGGGCCATCTTCATTGCATCGAGCATGACCATGGCTCCGCCCGCGGCATTTAGCGTCGTGCCTGCGCCCTTAGGCAGACGCAAGCCGCGGGTACCCGGCGCAAGCTCCTCCGCCGTGAGGCCCGAGGCCGCCTTGAAGCCGGGCTTGTTTGGGACCCTACCGCCACCGAGCTTCATGTCGGCGGTGGACTCGAAGACAGCGGAACCTTTCTGTCCCTTGAGTGCTTCATAGTTCGCTGGTGGTATTGGCTCCTTGGCAATCGCAAGGTCTGTAGTACGCGCACCAGCAGGCTCTCCGCCTGGGTTTTTCCCGACAGAAATGACCCGTCCCTTGTTGAACCCGACCTCCGGGACAAGCTTCTGACTAGCAGTTCCAAAGTGTGGGACGTCCTTGGAACCAGCCGCTGCAGCCGACGAGCGGGCAGTTACATTTTCCTTTAGAGCCTGACCAGCCACCACCCCCTGTTTGGTGGCGTACTTCAGTCGGAGCTTCTTCGCGGTCTTCGAATTACCCGCTAACCTGTCTAGCTGGTTTCCAGTTGGAGGTGGAAGCTCTTTGCCACCTGTCGTGGCTCTGACGTCCCCTGTTTCGAGCTTCTTCCCTGCCTCGAATGCCGCCTCTCTTGCCTCGAACTGCGCAACGTCCTTAGGCGAGTTTGCCGGTGGCTTCTCGCCCTCAAGGCCGCTGGGATCGAACAAGACCGTCGGTCGACAAGTTGCATAGACGAACAGATTCGGACCGTCTTTCAGGCCGGATGGGTCGCTGCAAGACCATCTTCCGAGCCATGGAATGTAGTACCGCGCGCCGTTGTGGATAAACGCGCTCTCCTCATCCCGCTCCCTGCCCGTATATCGATACCGCTTGACCGTCTCGGTCTGGCTGCGCACCGCCTGATAGGTCGAGCTGCCGTAGGGAGAATACTCCTCGTAGGAAATGATCTGCGCTTGCTCATCCAGCTCCAGGCTGGCCGAGCCGAGATGGTTGCCGAACTGGTAGCGGATCAGTCGGCGCGGTGCTTGGTCATTTCCCACCGAGTCGAGCGTACGCGTCTCCACCAAGGCGATGCGCTGCTTGTCGTCCATCACGTGCAGCGTCTCGCGCTCCAGCGTGGCGGTGTCGGGGCCGATGGCACCGCCGTGCTTGCGGAAGATCTCGAAGCCGCCGAGATAGATGCGTTCTTCGCTAAGGCCCTGCGCTTTTTCGCAGACCTTGCGGATGCGTTGGCCTGCTGCGTCATAGACGTAGAAGGTACGCTCGCCGTGGTGGTCATCGCCGTCAAAATCTTCGGCGTTCACGCGCTGGCGCCGTGTCAGGCGCATTTGATCCTTGTAGTCCCATTGCATCTCTGCCAGTTGTGGCATACGCAGCATGTTGCCGTGCGTGTCGTGGGCGTAGACCTCGTCCGGCTGGGTTCCGACGGTAGTGCCGCTCAGGCGGTTGCTGAACTTGCCGGGCTCAGTCAGGCTGGCTTCGCCGTAGTTGTAGCGGCGTGTCCAGCCCGCATGCGCTGGGTCGCTGCCGCGATGCTGCATCTGCAGGAAGTTGCCGACCGCATCGTAGACGTAGCGCTCAATGTAGGTGCCCATCGCGGCAGCATCATTTGCCGCGAAGCGACCCGCCGGGTTGGCACTCAGGATGCCGGTGCGGCCGGCGTCGTTGTACGAATGGGGAATCGGTGCGCCGCCTTGCCCCTGGTGCTCGCGACCACTGGCCTGGATCAGCCGGTAGAGCGCGTCGTAGGTGTAGTCGTTGCTCGGCTCGACGCGCTGGTTGCGGAAGTAGACGGTCTGCTGCGCGTCGTCCTGGATGTGGGTGATGTTGCCGGCGGGGTCGTAGGTGTAGTGCAGGTTTTGCACCTGGCGGCCCGGCCAGCCGCCGACGGGGGGCTGCGGGTCGTCGCCGGGGAAGGCGGCCGCGTTGCGCCGGGTGAGAAGCTGGGTGAGCCGGAAGGTGAGCGGGTCGTAGCTGTAGCGGGTGCTGGCGCCGTTCTTGTAGTCGATGCGCTGGCGCTGGCCCTTGGCGTCATAGTCGATGTTGGTGACGCCGACCGGCGACGGCGCTACCGTATTGGGGTCAAGCAACGCTGCGGGTTCGGCGGCGCGCTCCAGCCACAGGTCCACCCGCTCCAGCAAGTTGGCCTCGTTGAAAACCGGCTGGATGACGTTGATCTTGTCGGGGTGCTGGGCCCGGGTCAGGTTGCTGTGCGGGGCGACGGACTGGGTGGGGCGGTTGAGCGCGTCGTAGCGGGTGCTGCCCTCGAAGAACTCGGCGTCGAGTTGCGGCTCCGCTGGCAGCAGCCAGTCGGGAATCGCTTTGTAGTTGCTGACCAAACGGCGCGTACTACGCAGCAGGTTGCCCTTGAAGTCGTAAGCTTCGGTGGGGCTGTCGTTGGTGTCGAGCCGGGCGTTGGTGGCGACGCCAGCGGAGTCGAAGTGGCGATAGATGCGGGTGCGCAGGTTCAGCGCTTCGGCGTTGACCAGGGCTTCGCCGTACTCGATCTTGTCGACCAGGATGTCACGGTTCAGCGTGCGCGGGTCGGAGGCCGCCTCACCGTTGGCGATGGTGCCGCGCACGGTCTGCTCTATTGGACGGCGCAGCGTGTCGTAGGTGGTGATGAAGTGGTGACCGCGGCTGTCCCAGGCGCGGATGGGCTTGCCGGCCACGTCGTTCAACATCCAGCGCGCGCCGGCTTCCATGCTGATCTGGTGGATGCGGTTGCCGAGCATGTCGTAGGCGTAGCGCATGACGATGCGCTGCTCGAGTTCACCTGCCCGCACGTGGCCAGTCGGTAGCCTTCGCTCGTCGAGAACGGCGCGCTGGTTGCCTTCGATGTCCAGCTCGACGCGGGTGGCGAAGCTCTCTTCGCTGCCGTCGAGGTCGTGGCCCGCGCAGACGACGCGGTTGCGCGCGACGGTCAGGAAGGGGCGACCGAGCGCGTCGAAGTGCGCGGTGGTTGGCGTATCGGCATGCGCTTCGGCGCGCAGGGCGGCGTTCCGCTCGTCCTGTCCGAGGGCAGGACCGATGCGCTGGGCATGCCATGGGCTCCAGGTTGCCGGCTGCCTTCTGAAGTACTCGGCAACGGTGCCGCCGATGTCGGGGTCGGTACGCGGGTCGCCAGTCTGCGGCGGCCTTGGATCGCCCGGCTGGGCGAGGCGCGGCGCGCAGGTGTCGTTGACGTCGTAGGTGGTCTGCTGCCAGGGGTCGAAGACGACCTTCTCGTACGTGTGGTTCGGGTGCAGCGTGGCGATGACGCGCTCGGCAGGGTCGTAGAACAGCACCGGGCTGACGCCACGGGTGGCGTTGAACTCGACGCCATGTGTGGCGCTGAAGAAGGGCTCGTACTGCCGCACCGGCTTGCCCTTGTTGTTGAAGACGGTCCAGCCGCTGCCGACCCAGCGTGGGTTCGCAACCGGGCCGCCTTCTACCAGAGGCCCGGGCTCGGCCTGGATCTTCTTCTGGATCTCGCGGCCGAAGCCGTCGGAGTAGCTGAAACTGAGCTGGATCTTCAGGCCCTGCGGTGGCAGCGGGGCTCTCGCATGCGTTTCCCGGGCGAGCGTGGCGGCGCAGGGGGGTTGCCACTCCGTCGGGTCGTTCGGGTTGGCCTGCTGCGTGCGGCGAAAACGGTCGAGGTCGTAGACGATGCGCGTGGTGGCGTCCCGCAGCAGCGCCGGGGCACCGGTATGAGGGTCGGCCGCAGCGAAGAAGGCGTCGAGCTGCGCTTGCGTGAGGTCGCTGACGAAGCCGCCGAGCGTGTCGCCCTCCGCCAGCGCGGGGAGTGGCTTGCCCATGACTGCCGTGCCGACCACCATGCCCAACGTGTCGAAGGCGACTTCGGTCTGGTTGCGGTTCGGGTCGCTGACCAGGCGCGGCTGCAGGACGCGGTAGTCGTTGCTGTCCACGGTGACGCGGTTGCCCAGTGCGTCGCGGGTTTCGACCATCAGCAGGTCGTTGGCGTCAAAGTCGACGAAGGCGTTCTGGCCAAAGGGATCGCGGTAGCGGCGCGGCAGAAAGAAGTGCTGCCGCGCCTGTACGAGTTCAACAGCGGCGCTTTCTGCCGAGTTCGTGCTGAAGAAGGTCTGTCCCGAGGAAATCCACCAATGGTCGTCGGGATCACTCGCTGGAAAGCGGCCGTCGGCCTTGAGTGTCTGGCTTTGCAGGTAGCCGCCCCGGTTGCCGGCCTGGCCAGCAAGCACGTCCGTCAGGTTGGGGAGTAATACTTCGGGTGGCTGGCCTGCGTGCGGGCGCTGGAAGACCTGTGCGAGCAATCCGGGGGTGAAAGCGAGCCTGTAGCCTTCGCCAGCAAGCGCGAGCGACTCCATTTCACCGAGCGGCAACAGGCCGCTCAGATTGTCGCGGCGGTAGAGCGTGCGCAACCATTCGATGGGACGACGGCGATGATTGCCGGCGGCGGTGGCCTCGTACGCGACTTGCGGGGCAGTGAACGTGTGCCGCAGGCGTTCGGGAGCAGCCGGGTCGGGCTCGACCAGATCCGACGCCTGGAACCGGCCAGCCGGGCCGGTAGCCGCGTAGCCGGTCAACTCGAAGGTGAGCGCCTCGCAGGGCAGCGGGTTGAAGTGCGTGTCGGGCGTGTCGACGGCGTTGGTGACACGGTTCTCGGTGTAGGTGAGCAGTGGCGTGGTTTGCCTGACTTGATCGGCGGCCTGTAGCCCCGTGAGGCCGGGGTTTGGCACCTGCCGGACCGTCCCCCGATTGTCGACGACACGAATCTGAGTACGGCGCCCGTAGCCGATGGCGGCTTGCTTGAGCATGTTGCCGTAGTCATCGACCTCCAGCGTCAGCGCGTGCTGGATGCGAGGATCCGCCGGGTTACGCTCGTAGTGATAGCTGATCGCCTCGCGCGCATGAGTGAAGAAGACGGCGTGGCGGTTGGCGCCTCGGGGCTGCAAGGCCCGGATGGTGTAATTCTGTTCGGTGACGGTGTAGGGGGCGCGAGCGCGTTCGATCTGTTCAGGCGTGGCGCTCGATCCGGCGTCATCGGCGTAGACCTCCTGGCGCAGCATCGAGCCCTTCAGCGCGCGGCAGGCTTCGCGCTCTTCGTCCAGGCTCAGGCTCGCGGGAAGCGCCGTGTCCGGCAGCAGCAGGGCTCGCGCTTCAGCGTCGGTCAGGCCGGGTTCGCGGAAGTACTCGCCCTGGTCGGTAGCGTTGAGCAGGCCGGCGAAGTAGTCGGAAACGTGATCGCGGCCGAGATAGACACCCGTGTGAAACCAGGTCTTGGTATGGACCGGAGGGACGTGCGATTGAGCATCGATGTTGTCTGCCGGCGCATTGCCGTCGGCCAGGGCCGAGAACTGTTCCGTATCCCACTGCTCGACCATTCCGAAGCCGCGGAATTCGCGTTCCTCGCCGTCGAAATAGCCGTGGTGGTAGGCGTAGCGGGTGACGAAGTGGTTGCGGCTGATGTGGTCGTAGGTTTCGACGCGCTCGACGACGTGCACCGGAAACGGCAGCCGGGTAATCCAGGGTGTGCCGTCGCGCTTGTCCAGCAGGTAGAACCTGGTCGACGGTGCGTAATCGACGCGGGTCTCTGCGCCGAGGTTGTTGATGGTCCTGACCAGCAGGTGCGGCTTGTTGCCGCCCATCAGGTTGACGTAGCGCATCGGTCGCCTTGCATCACCCGGCAAGGGCGAGGACCAGACCAGGCAGGCGGTGCCGTTGCCCAGCAGGTCGGTCGGCACGATGCTCACCAGATCGTCGATGCGCGGGAAGACATTCAAGACCTGTGGTTGACTCCAGCCATTGCCCGACTGGTTGAAGTACAGGCGCACGCCGTCGCGGTGCAGGTAGATGATGTCGGTGGTGCCACTGCCGTCGATGTCGGCCAGGCGGATGCGCCTGTGGTCGAACTGGTCGGGGTTGTCGAACCAGGGCGCGCTGTCCATCATCACCTTGGCGCCGAAGCGGCCGTAGCCGAGGTTGGGCCAGTAGCAGGCCTCGCCATTGCGGATGCGCGCGATGTCGGTCAAGCCGTCGCCGCTCATGTCGGCGAGGTAGATGGACTGGGTGCCATCTGCGAAAACGATGCGGGGACCCTTCTCCTCGTCGAGCGCCTGCGCGACGCGGCGGGCGGGGCCGAAACCTTTTTCGGCCAGCGAGGCATGCCAGACGAAGGCATCGTCCTCGGTGATCAGCACGTCCGCATGGCCGTCGCCGTCCAGATCGACGAACTTGAGGTTCGGGTCGCGCAGGTCTCGATTGAGGCGCGAAGTGAAGGGGCGGAAGTTCTGCCAGCCCTCGGCTTCGTCGTGCTCGTACAGGCCGGGCATGGGGCCGTCCATGACCACCGCGTCGGGCTGGCCGTCGCCTGCGAGGTCCATGAACGCGGCGCCGCCGCTCAGGGCGACGTTGGGCTTGAGGGCGACGGTTTCGAGTGCGGCGAAATTCGCTTTCACCCGCTCGCGGCCGTTAGGCAGCTTGTCCGGGATCGGGCTGAGGTTGCGCTTGTAGTACCAGGCGCCTGCCTGCTCGGAGAGGATGCCGGGGACGCCTTCGCCGTGCAGGTCGGTCCAGCGGTAGGTGCTGCCGTCCAGGCCGATGGGGAGGTTCTCAAGGCCCGCCGCATCGACCTCTTCGACCGTGTCCTGCACGGTGGGCTCGGTGTACTGGAATTCGACGGGTGGTAGGCTGCGCTTGTCGTAGCCGCCGTTGCTGCGGCGATAGCCGGCCTGGGTGACCGCTTGCAGGAAGGTGTAGACCGGATTGCGCACGTCCGCGGGGGCGACTTCATCAGAGTATGTGAAGTCCGTCGAGCGCACCAGGCAGTCGCGTTCCACGCCTGCTTCGCCAGGAAAGTGGTGAAACATCAAGACGCGCTGGCAAAGACGCGTGGTGCGGACTTCGAATCCCGCGCGATAGGAGGAGCACGGGTCTGGCCGATAGTTCCACGTCCCGACATCGTTGGGCTTGGGGGCGGCCGCATCGTGCTCGCCGTAATCGAACACGACCTCGAACATCCACTCCGCGTTATCGAGCTGTGCCTGCGTGAGCCAGCGCGGGCGCTGGCCCGAGTCGTTGAGCAGTGTCGTGCGGTTGCCGTAGTGGATACGCTTGAGGTAGCGGTTGGCCTTGCGGCGGGCATCGTCCCGTAGGCCACGGTTACGCTCGTGAGCATTGTCGAGATGGACGCCTTGCCCGTCTTCCTCGCTGTAGCGGTAGAGGACCGCGTTACCCTTGTCGTCCCGTGTCTCACGGATCAGCCAGGTGAAGATGCGGCTTGCATCAAGAGGGTCGGCGATGCGCGAATTGGCGTCGAACCCATAGAGGGTGAGGATGTTGTCCCTGGAGATCGAGCGCCAATGCACGTCGCTTGGCGAGCCGATCCTGCTCCAGCGCTCGATGCGAGCAAAGAGTCCCTCGATACGCGGACGGTAGCGGCGTACGCTGTAGCCGTCGATCTCGTCTTCGTGAATGAGCAGGTGACCGGACGGGTCGCGAACCCAGAATCCGGCGGGGTCGCGCTGGTGGCCCGTATGACCGGCGACCCAGGCTCCATCCACATCCCGCCGATAGACTGGTACCAAATCCTCGGCACCGGAGAGGATGAAAACATCCGACCCGTTTGCGTCAAGATACTGCGGCAGCCCCTTTTCGGTCTTGCGCGTGATTGACGGCAGCGACAGATTCCAGCCAAAACCAAACGGGCCATTGCCGGCGCCGGAATCGTAGGACAGCGAAAGCCGAGGTCCAAAACCCGAGCGCCCCGGACTTGTGGCGATCGGTACCGACATCGAACCGGTACCGGTAACCGGATTGGCCGCAAACTTCTCGCCGATGCCCTTGATGCCGCCACCGCCTTTGGGCAACTGAAGCGTCGGCGCGGACGATGTTTCGGCCGTGCTTCCCGTTGAGCGCTTTGCGTCTTCGAGCGTCATCCGTCCCCCCTCCAACTACCTACCGCGATTTTGGCTCGGCTACCACCCGTACGGATCAATACGGCATTTCCGAGGTGGTGCGTCCGGTGTTGTTTTCCCGAGCTTGAATGAGTCGATGCAGAAAAGGACGTGCGGATTCGCGGCAAGGTACTGCGCCAACGGAAAGCAGGCGGGCACGAGGCGAAGGGAGCCTGCGCTATCAACACGGCACGCAGCTTATCGCATCGCATACACTGAACACATCATCCAAATGGATGACGGCGGACAACCGCGACCGATTGCACAGGGCCTCGCGGTGCCCCCATCTATAGCGAAGTCACGTATGGCCAAGTTGTTGGCTGGAGGGGCGGGCAATGGACGATCGGCAGGGTATTGTTCGCTTGGCCAACAAGCTTTCGCCGGCCGCTACAGACCGGAAATCTTCACCGCGCACGCTTGATTCGTTGTCAGCTGGCGGTCACTCCAGGGATAGCCGTGACTGGGAGTGCCATCACGCCAAGGATCATCCACTCAGCGGTGGCGCTTCGCGAGCAAGAATCAGCTCGTGCAGGAAGACTCATCCAGACTGCGATTTTTCGGCGAGTGGGGGCAGTCAATGTCCCGAATGTGCATTTCAGGATGACTCGCCTCTGAAACCAGCGCAGGTCGACCGACTCGTCGAATCTCTACTCCAGGATGGTACGACCCGTGGGCTTGTCGAACAGGCCGTGCATGAAGTCTATTCTTGGCATGTCGCGGCCATTCTCCTGCAGGATGACGCACTCGTCGTCGGCTGCGATGATCGAGGGCAATCTTTTCTCAAGAATGCCTGCATTATGAAAGTGGCCAATGGCTATCTGCATTGCAGTGACCCGACATATCAACCGCGGTTCCTTGCCGCTCTTGAGAAAACAGCATGCACAGGCCGGGCTGCGAATCTTCTTCTCTACCCGATCGGGCATCCCGAGCAGCGCTTCAGTATGGCGCTTGTGAAAATTCAGGATCGGAAGGCGACAATTCAGAAGTGCGATAACTCCAGCTGTTCCAACATCCTGTGTGTGCTCTCACCGCTGGACCAGAGAAGGTTTGCCACAGGAAGGCAACTCATGGAATTGTTCGCGCTGTCTGCCGCGGAAGCACGTCTCACCCGCGCCCTCTGCCAAGGGAACTCGCTCGAAGAGTATGCAAGTGATCAGGGATTGAAGCTACCTACCGTGCGGACACAGTTACGATCGGTCCTGGCCAAGACTGGAACCGGGCGCCAAGCTACGCTTATCCGGCTTGTCGCCGGAATCCCCGTTATTCGTGAGAGCGGGTAAGGAGTTCTTTTCGAACCGTCCCGCGTATCGCTGGGCAGATGCTTGCCTTTCCCTGGGCGGGACGACGATGGGGTCATTCCCACTCAATTATCAACAAAAAACATAAGTAACTGATAGTAAGAACGAAAATAAGGACTGACGTCAGACGATACCAAGAATAATACCAGCACCAAAGGAAGGCTCGAACTGGTGTTCGTCTGTTTGCCGATGCGGTTGCATCGTCAATCATCGCGCTGGTCGCACTCCCCAAGTAGCAACCGTTGCGAGTCTTCAACGGACTCCTTTAGTTGGGTTCGGTTCAGCCGACTAGTTGGTTTGGCGGTACTCGTTGAAGTTGTGTGGCGCCGCGCCACCATTCCGGCCGGCACCTTCGGCCTTCCGCAAGGCGGACATGCGCGAGAGAGATTTTACTCGCCTTCGGGGAGCTTCACCCGAGTGTGGTCCGTCGGAGAATTCTCAGCCTCCACCACCTGACCCTCGCTCGCGTTAGCCACTGTCTCGCTCGCCGTTTCCTTCCGCCGTGCCGCCAGCACCGCACGCGTAGCGATCTGCCGGATCTGTCCGGCCAGACGAAGAATCCGCCGCTTCCATTCATAGACCCCGCGCGCGTATTGGCTGTCGGTGATGACGCATGACAGCCAGAGCGCATCCAGGTGGGTCATCATCGCGTCGAACTCACGGATGATCGCCAGGTACTTGATCGAGCGCGGCGAGGTGATCTGCACGTCGATGGTCTTGGCGCTGGTGTAGCCGATCGCGGTTTCGATACCATTGCCCTCGGCAACTTCCTTCAGCCGCAGCGACTCCTTGCGAATCTCCTCCAGGGTCTGGTCGATCTGAGTATCGACCAAGGCATCGACTTCCTGCGCCTGCTCTTCGCTCCCGATGAATCGCAAGACCACACTCAACGAGAACAGCGCGTTGGCGCACATCTCGTAGCCACGGTCGAAGATCTGCTGCGCGTGCAGCGAATTGAGCAAGGCCTTCTGCGTCAGGAAGGGCCGGCTGTTGTCCTGCCGGACCGATGGAATGTGCGTCGAATCGTTCCTCTGTCGCTGTGCCATCTGCCGTCTCCCGGAGTGTCGATCGCCCAGCGTACCGTTTGCACCGCGAGCGCGACCTTCGAAAAGCGCCCAGAAGCGACGCATTTCAAACTCCTGCGACGACCGTAGCGGCAGAGAATTCAGCTATCTCTCGTTCCGTCTATGACGATCGAAGTGAAGGTAGCTGGCCTTCTTCATAAACAGCATTCTCTCCAACCCCCGGCGGGGTAGCCCCGTCAGGATACGGCGGCGTCCCTGCCTTCCTTGTCAGGAGGCCATATGCCCTCGTTGAACAGAGTCACCCTCATCGGCCATCTCGGCGCCGACCCCGAGGTTCGCTACACCCAGAACCGAGAAGCGATCGCCACGATCCGGATCGCGACGACGGAGATCAGTAAGGACAAGTCATCCGGTGAACGCAAGGAAACCACCGAATGGCACCGCGTGATCTTCTTCAACCGTACCGCCGAAGTCGTCGGCGAGTACCTCAGAAAGGGCTCTCCGATCTACGTCGAAGGTCGCATCCAGACCCGCAAGTGGCAGGACAGCGCAGGTCAGGATCGCTACGTTGTCGAGATCCTCGGCAGCGAAATGCAGATGCTCGGCGCTCGTCCATCGGCGAAGGACGCCAAAGCATCGGGTTCCGTCCCTCGTCGTGCCGACACGGTCTCGTCCGATCGGGCAAGCAGTTCAGCCGTCGACGAAGTGCCGGCCATGGAGCCGTTCTGAGCAGGTCGTGACTTCTTTCCCCCACCGGGCGGTCATTCTCCCGGACCGGGAGCCGACCGTCCTCCACCTCAGGAGGTTCGCTCATGGAACGTGTCATTCTCGTCCTCGCCATGCTGGCAGGGCTTCACTTGCTGCTGTCGTTTCTCCGTTGCTCAGCACAAGGCCTCAAGAGCTTCTTGAACCGTAGACCGGAAGCGACGGCAGCCTCCGAGCCGGTGAAGGTCACGAGCACCCATTGGCAGCAATACGACCGACCGGCTTATCAGCGCCGGACCGGGATCGACATCGATCCCGCCAAGAGCAGTGAGGCTTCGTTTGAAGTGATCGCCTGAACGCTCATCCCCCTGCGGGGCATCGCCTCCGCATCAGGGGAGGGATGCCCTTTATTCCTTAATGGAGGCACCTCATGGCACTCGTTCTTCTTTCTTGCTGCATCACCGGCTGGATCATCAGCCGTCCGATCATTCGCGCGCTGGGGCTCTGAACATGGCTTTCGACCCCGCACACGATCAAGTCGTGCAATCCAACCCGCTTCTCGTTCGGCTTTTTTCGGCGCTTTCGATGGCGCGTGCCTGCGATCTCCACCAGAGACTCCAGGCAGGGCGCACCGACCCGGAAACCCGCCAGCTGCTCCGACGGGCTCTAAGCCTATCGAGGCAAGAACAAGCAGCGAACTGAACCACGCCCCGGCTTGCCGGGGCTTTCCCGAGTGCGTTTCCAAAGCGCCCTCCGGAAAGCAGCCTTTGATCGAGCGATTCTTCGCCCGAGCAAGTCGCGGTAGCTGGCCGCACGAAACAAACAGCATTTTCATCCACCCAGCCGGGGAGGCCCTCTCCGGAAGGGGCTGGTGACTCCGGCTTTTTTCTTCTGGAGGCACCATGGACGTCAGACATCCTGGCCTGCTGCGCATGCCGGCCAAGCAATACCACGCGGATCAATCGATCGGCCATTCGGGAATCATCAAGCTGCTCAAGAGCCCCGCGCATCTGCGCGAAGCCCTCGATCATCCGTCGCCGCCAACGCCGGCGATGGCGTTTGGGTCCGCGGTTCACACCCACGTCCTCGAACCGGATCGTTTTTCCGAAGAGTTCGCGGTGGTCGAGAAGTTTGATCGCCGCACCAAGGAAGGCAAGGAAGCCGCCGCCCGCTTCGAACAGGAGAATCAGGGCAAAACCCTGATCACTTCTGACGACCTGGCGACATTGACCCGAGTGCGCGCCGCGGTTCACGCACACGAGGGGGCGGCCCGCCTGTTCAAGCAAGGAGAGGCCGAGCTGTCGGCGTTCTGGACAGACCCGCTCACCGGGATCTCTTGTCGCTGTCGTCCGGACTGGTTCAACGGGACGGCCGTGGTGGATCTCAAGAGCTGTGTCGATGCCAGCAGCCGCGGCTTTTCTCGCGCCATCGCCAACCTCGGCTACGACATTCAAGCGGCGTTCTACGTCGATGGAATGAAAGCCGTGACCGGCACGGAGCTGCCCTTTCTCTTCGTCGCCGTCGAGAAAGAGGCTCCCCATGCCGTGGCGCTTTACCGGGCTGACCCCGAAGTCATCGAGGTCGGTCGCAAGAAGTACCGGGCAGCACTACAGCTTCTGAAGTGGTGCCAGGATGCAGGAAGCTGGCCGGCTTACCAGCCCGGGGGTGAGATCGAATTGATCTCGCTACCGCGTTGGGCAGCCAACACCGACGCTTTCGAGTTCGACGCCGCCTGATCGGCGGCCATTCTTAGTTTATCAACCCCGGCGGGGAGACCAGTCCCCGCTCCGGGAGGCATGGTGTCTCCGCCATTTGTATTTGGAGGAAACCATGTCTCAAACCTTGCGTAACATCCAAAGCGCCCGTCAGGGGAATACGACCAGCGTGGTGTCTTTTCCAGCGATGCTGGAGCGATTCAAGGGCGAAATCGCTCGTGCGCTGCCCAAGCATCTGAGTCCGGACCGCATGGCGCGCATCGCACTGACTGCGTTTCGGATGAATCCGACGCTGTCTGAAGCGGATCCGCGCAGTGTCTTCGCGGCGGTCATCCAGTCCAGCCAGCTCGGTCTGGAAATCGGTCTGATGGGCGAAGCGTACCTCGTGCCAATGGGTAGCCAGTGCCAATTGATTCTCGGCTATCAGGGGCTCGTGAAACTCGCGCGCAACAGTGGCAGCGTGCAGGACATCTATGCGCACGAAGTGCGGATCAACGACAAGTTCGACATCGTCTTGGGCCTCAACCGTTCCTTGATACACGAGCCGTTGAAGAAGAACGGCTTCCCGGCGTCCGACGACGAGCGCGGAGCGATCGCCGGTTTCTACGCCGTGGCGGTGTTCAATGATGGCTCACGCACCTTCCACGCCTTGTCGAAGGAGCAGGTCGAGTGGGTACGTGACCACTCCCGCGGCTACCAGATGGCGAAGAAGAACCGAAAGGAGAGTCCCTGGGACACGCATTTCGTCCCGATGGGCCTCAAGACGGCCATTCGCCGCCTTTGCAATCTGCTGCCGAAATCGCCAGAGCTGGCCATGGCACTGGCCATGGACGAACTCAACGAACGCGGTAAGACCCAGAACATCGGGATGGCGGAGGCGATCGATGGCTCCTGGGCTCCGATCATCGACGACGAATCAAGTGAATCGAAGAGTAACGAGGCGGGGGCGGGCGACCAGAAGTCCGGTCGTGAAGGTGGCAAACCGCCGCTCGATACGCTCCTCGCCAGCATCAGCCAAGCTGCATCCGTTGATGAACTCGACGAACGCTATGCCAAGGCCGAAGACGCTGCCGACGACGGCGATCTTGAGCAGTTGCTTCGCGCCTATCGCAGTCGTAAGGCGGCGTTGACCGACACGGCTTCACCGGTCAGTGCGATTGTCGGCGTAGCGAAATGAGCGCCCCGCTAGGAAGTGATCGCGGTGTCTCTATCCATGGCCGATGGCCCGAGGCCACGACAAACAGCTGCGGTCCGCACCGAGCGAGCAGAAGCACCTGGCGAAGGCTACCCGTGGTCTGACGATGAACTCGTCAGGCTCCACAGGCGCCTGCTGCACAAGTCGCTGCGCGCTCTGTTCGATTCGAGGGTCTGCGCCACCACACGGGTGGAGATCCTCGACTGGCTGCTGTCCCCGAAGGATTGCTCGAACGCCTTCTCGTACCACGCGTGCTGCGCGCTTTCTGGCCTCGATTCCGAAGTGATTCGGGATCGGGTGCTGGAACGCTACCGGCGACGCGATCCCCGATAAACCCCCGGCGGCAACGCCGGGCTTTCCGCAGAGGGTTGACGCAGCCCTTTGCGGAAAGCTCATCTTGGCGTTGGCGCCGGCGGGCCGGTGGAATTCTCCGTGTTGCTGCGAGGTGGTGCGCCTCAGGATTGCATTTCGGGAAGGACATGGCTCAGGCGAGAGCACTTGCCTGACACGATCTGACGACAGACCGAGCTGCGGGCGGGCGGTGGACACAAGTAAGCCAGGAATCTGCAGCCTATGGTTGCCGCGGGTCGGCAAGAGCTGTTCGAAGGCTGCGACGTCAATTGTGATGCGAACGTCCGCTGTGCCGCGTAAAGAAGACGGGTGTGCGGTCGGCTCCAATGACTCCTCTTCGGCCAAAGCGGTCGTTCGCGAGCGCCGGGTTCTCCGACCAGAACACCCATTTCGAATGTCCGCTTTCGCTATTTCTTGCGTTCGCTGATCCCGGCCCGAAGCACCGCATTGGCGACGGAGTAACCTTACTGTTTGGCGGCCCCCCCAGAAAAGGGGGCCAAGTTGTTGTTGCGACTTCCGTAGGCAGCGCGCTCTCACGAACACTGGGGTGTTGGACCCGAAGCGTCTGACGAAGTCCCCTGCCTACTGACTATCGAGCCCGAGCAAGTGGACCAGCAATTCCATCCGGCTGCTTGCGCCGATCTTGCGGTAGGCCTCCCGTAAGTGGCTCTTGACCGTATCTTCGCTGATAGAACAGCGCTGGGCCAACTGCGCGTTGGTCAGGCCACTGAGCAGGCTTTGTGCGGTGATGTCCAGTTCACGCGGCGACAGACCGTAGTGGCTGAGGCGGCGGCGAACGTCCTCGCGTCGCCGAAACGGTTCCAGGCTAATGATCGTCAATCGAGCGCCCAGGCGCTGTGCCGCGGTCCAGTGATCGGTGGCGGCGCCCGCTTGGCCGTTGCACTCGCCCAAACCATCGCCCGCTTCCTGCAGCGCAAAGCGTGTCAGCAGGCTCGCCGCACACCAGGGCAGGCGGTTTACACGGTAGCGCTGGCACCCCAAGCGCAAGCTTGCCGAACCTGCGGGAGGCAGAACACCCAACACCGCCGCCGCACTTGCCTGCGGAATCAGGCGCTGCGCTACCGCGTTCATGAACAGCAGTTGGCCGCTCGCCCCGAAAGCCAGGATCCCGATCTTGGCAAGCGTCGCCGGATTCGCCTCTCTGCGCCGCCAGGCAATGGCGCGCCCCAGGTGTGGCGCAATACGATCGAGCATGGCCACCTCGTCCCGGTCGAAATCCTTTTCACCTTTGCGCCGGTGCACGCTGACTGCCGCCAGCGGCTCCCCATCGAAGCCCACAACTGCAGCGAGCGCGTGGTGATACGGCACTTTTGGCATGAAATCGGCAAACTCCGAACGGTCGAGCTCCTCTGCGCTTGCCACCTCGGAGAGACGCACCGTCTGGTTGAGGAGCAAGGTTCCGGGATCCCTGCGCGCGTAAGGGTCGAAGGCGGCATAGTGCTGAAGATAGGGTGCATTGTTCTCGGGTGGGCAATCGAAGCAGAACGCTTCCTGCAGTTCGAACGTTTCTGGCTCGATGGGCAACAGCACGCCGCTGGAAAACGCGAACAACTCCCGCAAACCCGTAAACAGCGAAGTCAGCATCTGATCAGCATCCTCGCGGTCGTAAATCAGGTCGATGATCTCCAGTAGCCGCTGCTGGCGGCGAAGCATGCTCTTCATCCCCATTCCCCCGACGAGACGATGGTCTCTTAAGGGAAATCATAGATGCCGGCAAGCGGGATCGACAGAAAAAATCACACTTTCGGGTTATTCCCTACGTTAAAGCATGGTGATAGTTTCACAGGTCACGATGATGGGTTCCGCAGCTTGTGCTGACAGTCCCTGGCTCTTTCGTCAGTGAAGCAACCGTTGACCGGCAATCGTCAGGAGCGACTGCGAGCAGGCACCCGCTGGATCATCAAGGCGTTTCAAACGGGGAAACACGGGGGAGGCAAGAGAATGGTCAGGATCGGGGGGATGTTCCGCGCGCTCGTCGCGTCAGTGGTGCTGCTCGGCGGGGCAGCGCAGGCCGTTACCATCAAGTACCAGGCAAACGATCTCTCCGACCTCGTCGCCGGGCAGGATCGCTGGTCCTACGCTTACCAGCTCAGTGGCAGCTTCGGCTTTTTCGAGGGAATCAATCTCCTCTATCCCACGGCCAATTACGCCGACCTCGATCTGACCGAGCCTCCTGACCTCGGGGACTGGTCCAGCCTGCTCACGCAACCTGATCCTGCCTTCCCTGCTGACGGCCTGCTCGGCATCAACGCAATGGCCGCGCTGAACCCCATCGATCTCCGCTTCACCCTCGAGTTTACGTGGCTGGGCAGCGGCCGCCCGGGTGACCAGCCATTCGAAGTCCTCGACGATTTCTTCAATGTTGTTGCCATCGGCCGCACGACCTTACCCGCCCAGCACGGTGTTCCCGAACCCGGCAGTCTGCTGCTGATCGGCGTTGCCCTGGGCCTGCTCAACTTGAAGAAACGCCTCTGCTGAAAGCGCTACCGCTGTACCGGCCGGCACCGTCACCACGCCTGCCGCGAGTGTTGCCCAGCCTGCCATTTGTCTCTCGTCATTGCGCGGAGCAATCCGCCAGGTCGCCACACGCGGTCGCTGCCGGCCGCAGCCCAGGGGATTCGAGTCATGAGCCAGCCTCAAAAGTACGTCCGCGGTCGGCGCCGCATCAGCGCGCTGCTTTTCTCGCTTCTGCGCCGCGTCAGCGGCTGGCTCGATAGCTGGATCAAGCGCCACCGCGCGCAATGGGCCACAAAACGGGAGCAGCCGACCAACTCGTCGACCCTGCACTTCGAAGCCCTCGAACCCCGGCTCCTGCTCTCGGCGGACCTGGCTGCCGGCAGCCTGGCCTACGCGGCCCCCACCCCGCTGCTCCCCGGTGACAACGTCAGTGCCCTGTTCGAGGTCCATCGCCCGGATAACGAAGCACTGTCCAACCCGGTACGCATCGCCTTCTACGCCTCGACCGACGCCAACCTCGACACCGCCGACACCCTTGTCGGCCAGGTCGACGTGGCCGCCGACCAGCTGCCACAGGGCAGCCATGCGATCAATGTCGCCCTTGACCTGGCCAACCTTACGAAGCCGGGCCAATACCGCCTGATCGGCATCATTGACCCCAACAACAGCATCTCCGAAAGCGACGAGACCAACAACCAGAGCGTGGCCGCCGCACCCCTGGACGTCGAGTTCGCTGTCGGCCAACTCCCCGGCCGTAGCCCGGTCTCGTCCCTCCATCTCGTCGACGCCGACGGCACGCGCTTCACCCTGAGCATCGCCGGCCCCGGCGTCGCTCGCCTCGACGCGGCCGCCAATGGCTACCACCTGACCCTCAGCGACACCGACGCCAGCACCCGCGTCGAGCTCGCCGGCAACGGCGGCGACGGCCGCGTCATGCTCTCCGGGATCACCTCCGCCGCACCGCTCGGCAGCCTCGTCGCGCCGATCGCCAGCCTCAGGGGCGCCACCACCTTCACCAGCATCGGCAGTCTGAGCCTCGCCGAGATCGCCGCCGGCGCCAGCCTCGAAGGCAACAGCCTGGGCAGCCTCGGAGTCCATGATGACGCCCTCGGCAACCTGCGCCTCTCGGGCATCGGCGCCAGCGGTTTCGTCCTCGGCCCGGTGCAGGTCGGTGGCGCCATCGGTGGCCTGTGGTCGATCACCGGCCGCGCGCACAGCATCAACGCCGAGAACACGCGCGCCGACTGGCGCGCCAACATCAGCGCTCCGCTTACCCAGCTCGCCATCCGCGGCAACGCTTCCGGCCAGTTCGCGGCCGCCGCGCTGCAGATCCTGCAGGTCGGCGGCAACTTGCAGAGGATGACCCTGCGCATCGGCGCCAACCTTGGCAGTGACGCGGTCCTCGGGGGAACGGGCAGCGCTGCCGACACCTTCGGCCCCGGCACGCTGGCACGCGTGCGCGTCAGCGGCGACATCGACGACAGCCTGATCGTCGTCGGCCTCGACCCACGCAACGGCACCTACTTCGACGGCGACGACCAGCAGGTCGGCAGCCCGATTAACCGCGTTCAGGAACTGCTGGTCGGCGGGCAGCTGACCGGCAATACCCGCATCGTCGTCCCGGCCTTCCCGGCCAGTGTGCGCATTAACGGCGCTGTCGTCAGCCCGAACAGCCTCAGCCAGCTCGCCAGCTCGCCGCCCGACCTGACCGCGCCGACCCTCGTCGCCGGTCTGCTCAACGACAGCGGCGATTCGGCGGGCGACGGCCTCACGCGCGACCCGAGCATCGCCGGCCAGGCCAGCGATGCCGGTGGCGTGGCCCGCCTACTGGCGGCGCTCGACCCCGGTACGACACCGACGCTGGTCGACCTGAGCAGCGCGCTGCAGGCCGACGGCAGTTTCCTTCTCACCCCGGCGCTGCTTGACGGCCTCGCTGGCGGCACGTTGGCCGACGGCAGCCACAGTGTACGCCTGTTGGCCGAGGATGCCGCCGGCAACGCGTCAGCGCCGACCGACGTCGCCTTCACGCTCGACCGCAGCGCACCGCTGCTCAGCCTGGAACTCGATCCGGCCTTTGACACCGGCCAGCCCGGTGACCGGCAGACGACCGCCACGCCAGTCGATCTGCTGGCCAGCAGCGAAGCGGGCACGCGCGTCGAACTGCTCGACTCGCTCGGCCAGACACTGGCCGATACCGTCGCCGACGCCGCCGGCAAGGTGCGTTTTGCCGGCCTCGCCCTGCTGCTCGGCGAAAACGCCTTCAGCGCCCGCGCCACCGATCGCGCCGGCAACAGCCGCCTGGCGGACCTGACGCTCACCCGTACCGGCGCCGACACCAGCGGTCCGCTCGTGACGTTGCAACTGGCCAACGATAGCGGCGCCAGCGCGAACGACGGAGTGACCAATGACGCCGCGATCAGCGGAACGGTCAGCGACGAAAGCGCGATCGCCTCGCTGCGCGCCGGCTTCGGCAGCGACCCAGCCGGCTTCACGAGCATTCTTGATAGTCTGCAGAGCGACGGCAGCTTCGCCCTCGATTCCGCGCGCCTGGCCACCCTCAACGGCGGAGCACTGCCCGACGGGGCGTACACCCTGCGGGTGATCGCCGGCGACAGCGTCGGCAACCCCTCGCCGATCAGCGAACTCGCCTTCACCCTCGACAGCGTCGCGCCCGCTGCGCCGGTCATCGACCTGACCGACGCCAGCGACAGCGGCTCGAGCGACAGCGACAACCTGACCAACGACACGACGCCGACGCTGTCACTCACCGGCGCGGGCGGCAGCATCCTGCGCCTGTTCCAGGACGGCACGCCGCTCGCCAGCCTGGCTGGTCCCGGCGGCGATGTCACGGTCAATCCGTTGGCCGACGGCGAGCACACGTTCAGCGCGACCGCCGAGGACCTGGCGGGCAATCTGAGCGCGGCCGGCGCGCTGCAGATCACCATCGATACAGTGCCACCCAAGGCGCCGCTGCTTGATTTGGCCACTGCCAGCGATAGCGGGGCAAGCGCGACCGACGGGATTACCAACGACACGATGCCAAGGCTGATCATCACCGCGGAGCCTGACAGCGAACTCTCGCTGTTCCGTGATGGCGCCTTGGTGGCCGAGGGGCTGCTCGGCCCGGTTGCAGCGTTCACTTCGGATCCGCTCATCGATGGCCGCTACCACTTCACCGCCAGCGCAAGCGACGCCGCCGGCAACGTTGGCTCGGCCGGTGAATTGCAGATCACCGTTGACACCGTGGCACCGGCCGTTAATGTGCAACTGGCCAACGATAGCGGCGTATCGGCTGAGGACAGGATCACTTCCGATCCGACGATCGCCGGCTTCGTCGACGAGACCGGCTTGCTGGCAAGCTTGCGCGCCGGCTTCGGCAACGACCCGGCGGGTTTCACGAGCATCATCAATGCGCTGCAGGCCGATGGCCGCTTCACGCTGGATGCCGCGCGGCTGGCGACGATCAACGGCGGCGCGCTGCCCGACGGTGAGCACACGCTGCGCCTGCTCGCGTCCGACCTGGCGGGCAATACGTCGACGATCGGCGAACTCGCGTTCACTCTCGACACCGCCGCACCCGTCCTGGCCAGCATAGGCCTCGATCCCGCCTCCGACACTGGCGCGCTCGGCGACCTGGAAACCAGCGCCAGCGTGGCGACGCTGCTCGGGCTGAGCGAAGCGGGCATCGGCGTCAACCTCGGCGGCCAGCGAACGACCGCCGACGCCAATGGCGCCTTCAGCTTCGTCGACCAGCCGCTGGCGTTGGGTGAGAACGCCTTTACGATTATCCTCCACGACGCCGCCGGCAACAGCGCTCAATCGACGCTGAGCGTTATCCGCGTCGAACCGCCAATCGACGACCACACCGCACCGACGCTGGCCGCCGGGCTCCTGATGGACAGCGGCCGCAGCAACAGCGACGGCATCACCTCCGATCCGACGATCGCTGGCGTGGCCACCGACGACACGGCCGTCACGGTGCTACGGGTCGGCTTCGGAACCGACCCGGCGACTTTCGTGGACGTGCTCGACAGCGTGCAGGTCGATGGCAGTTTCACGCTCGATGCGCCGCGACTGGCGCTGATCAACGGCGGAGCGCTACCCGACGGGAGCTACACGCTTCGCCTGCGCGCAGAGGATGCAGTCGGCAACATCGCCACCAGCGGCGTGACGTTTGCGCTCGACACGCAGGCGCCGACGGCGCCAGGTTTTTGGCTCTCCCTCGCCTCTGACACTGGCGTCGTCGGCGACGGCGACACCGAAGCCGCGCGCGTGACGCTGGTCGGCAGCGCCGAAGCCAACACCGATCTGCTGCTGCTCGAAACCGGCGCCAATGGTGTCGCCAGCAACAGCGGCAGCTTCTTCCTGCCCGACGTCGCTCTCGCCCTCGGTGACAACACACTGACGCTGCGATCGATTGATGCTGCCGGCAACGCCGCGCAGACTAGTCTGCTGGTGCACCGCAGAGCCACGCAGAGCAGCGGCGACGCCGTGCTGCAGTGGAACGACATCGCCCTGGCGGCAATCCAGCTCGACGCCAGTACGCCGCCGGTGGCCACTCGCGGTCTGGCAATGCTCAGCATCGCCGTTCTCGATACGGTCAGCGCCTTCGAAGGCACGCCTGGCTATTACGTCAGCCGCAGCGCGCCGGCCGGCGCGTCGCTCGAAGCGGCGATCGCCGCCGCCGCCGAGCGCTTGCTTTCTTACCTCTACCCGGCACAACAGACGAACTTCGCCGCCGCCTTCGCCGCCGCGCTTGCCGGCATTCCCGATGGCGTGGCGAAGACCGACGCCGTCGCGCTCGGACGCTCGATCGCCGACGACGTCATCACCCTGCGCCGCGGCGACGGCTTCGACAATTTCGTCGACTTCAACGGCGGCACGCTTCCCGGCCAGTGGCAGGCCACCGCTCCGATGTACGCGGTCGCCCTGCTGCCACAGTGGGCGACGCTGCAGCCCTTTGCCATGAGCAGCCCGAGCGCCTTCCGCCCGGCGCCGCCGCCGGCGCTCGATTCGGCGACCTATACCGCCGACTTCGCCGAGGTCAAAGCGCTGGGCAGCGCCACCAACAACACGCGCAGCGCCGAACAAACCGAGAGCGCACTCTTCTGGGCCGACGGCGCCGGCACCGCGACGCCACCCGGGCACTGGAACCGGATCGCCGCGACGCTGGCCACCGCCAGTGGCAACAGCCTGGCCGCCAACGCGCGCCTGTTCGCCCAGCTCAACGTCGCGCTCGCCGATGCGACGATTACCGCCTGGGACGCCAAGTACCACTACAGCGCCTGGCGGCCGATCACCGCCATCCGCGCCGCCGACGTCGACGGCAACGACGCCACCACGGCCGAAGCACAATGGACGCCGCTGCTGATCAACCCGCCGTTCCCCGAGTACGTTTCCGGGCATTCGACCTACAGCGGCGCAGCCGACGCCATCCTCACCAGTGCCTTCGGCCAGAACGCCGCGTTCACCATCGGTTCGGACGGGCTCCCCGGCGTTCAGCGCAGCTATGCCAACATCCACGACGCTGCCGAGGAAGCGGGGCGCAGCCGCATCTACGGCGGCATCCACTTCGAGTACGGCAACCAGGCCGGCCTGGCGGCTGGCCGCGCGCTGGGCCAACAGGTCCTCGATGTCTTTGGTGCCGGCGCCGATACGCAGGCGCCGCGCTTGCTGCTCGACCAGGCCGAAGGGCTGGTTACCGCCAGCAACATCGAAATCAGTGGGCGCGTGCTCGATGCGCTGTCCGGCGTCGTGACGCTGGAAGGCGCGCTGGACGCCGACAGCCCGGTTTCGATCGTCTTCGACGGCGAAGGACGCTTCACTGTGGGAACGGCGTTCGCCCTCGACGGTTCGACGGACGGCTTGCACACCTTGACGCTGACCGCGACCGACGCGCGCGGCAACCGCAGCGCGCCGCTCACGCTCGACTTCACGCTCGATACCCGAGCGCCGGCGATCGGCGTGACGAGCATCGCCGATGGCGACGCTCTGAGCGCTGCCTCCAGGCTCGCCGGGAGCGCCGATCCGACGGGCTCGCCGCTGATCCGGCTCACCTACGCCTTTGACGGCGGCCAGCCGATGCCGGTGCCGTTCGACGCCGCGACCGGGCAGTTCGATACGGCCTTCGAGCTTGCGAAACTGGCTACGGGTGCGCATGCGCTGACCCTCGAGGCAAGCGACGCCGCGGGCAACCGGGCGGTGAGCACGCTGAACCTGACGCTGCCCGAACTGATCCCGCTGACGATCACCCGCGTGACGCCGAGCAGCGGCGCCGATGACGTCGGCGCGACCTTCCGGCCGCAGGTCTTCTTCTCGAGGCCGGTGGACGTGACGACTCTAAACAGCAGCAACTTCTACGCCACCGACACGACTGGCGCCAGGCTCGCCGCGACGATCGTCCCCGCCGCCGACGGGAGCTTCGCCTGGCTGTTCCTGCAGAACCCGATGCCTGGCGCATCGACGATCAGCGTCCACGTCGTTGGCGATACCATCCGCGCAGCCAACGGCGGCCAGGCGCTCGACGCCGACGGCGATGGCACGGCCGGCGGCAGCTTCGTGTACCGCTTCACGACGGTCAGCGTCACGCCGATCGCCGGGACGACGATCACCGGCCGGCTGCTTGATCCGGGCGACGACCTGAAGCCGATGACCTTCGACGACATCCGCTCCGGTGCCGACGGCGTGCTGCACACGGCGGATGACGTCTTCCTCAATCCCATTGCCGGTGCCAAGGTCTACATCCTCGGACTGGAAGGCAACGTCGTCTACACCGACGCCGACGGTTTCTTCCACCTCGACCAGGTGCCGGCCGGCAACGTCAAGCTGGCAATCGACGGACGCACGGCAAGCAACGCCCCCAGCGGGGCTTTCTACCCCGAGATGGTGCTCGATCTGACGATCGAGGTTGGCTACGACAACACCGTCATGGGCAGCATGGGTACACGTGAGACGATGGCGGCCAACGAGGAGCGCCAGGAGGTCTACCTGCCGCGCTTGCAGACGTCGATCCTGCAGACGGTGAGCGACAGCACGACCACCGAGGTCGGCGTCGATGCGGCTTCGGCACCGAATCTGACCGCCGAGCAGCGCGCGCAGCTCAAGCTCGAAGTGCAACCGGGAACGCTGATCGATGCCGACGGCAATGTGATGAGCGCTGGCCAGGTGGGGATCAGCACCGTGCCGCCCGAACTGGTGCGCGACATGCTGCCTTCGGGGGTGCTGCAGCATACCTTCGACATCACGATCCAGGCGCCGGGAGTGGCGGCGTTTGCGACACCGCTGGAGATCACCTTCCCGAATGTGTTCAATGCGGCGCCGGGGACAAAGTTGAACTTCCTGTCGTTCGATCACACAACTGGGAGGCTCGTGATCGAGGGGACAGCAACGGTATCGGCGGATGGGAAGTCGGTGACGACCGATCCGGGGCAAGGGATTACGAAGCCGGGGTGGCATGGGGTGACACCGCTGGGCACACAGAATCATACGGACCCTCGCGACGATGACGGTGAGGGCGTCACAGACCGAGACGGCAAGGACAACGATGGTTGGGACGACGACGGAATTGACGATGACGGAATTGACGATGACGGAATTGACGATGACGGTATTGACGATGACGGAATTGACGATGACGGGATTGACGATGACGGCATCGATGATGACGGAATTGACGACGACGGGCTGGACGACGACGGGCTGGACGACGACGGGCTGGACGACGACGGACTAGACGACGACGGACTAGACGACGACGGACTAGACGACTACACCGGGTTGCCCGATGCAGATGGCTTTGACAATGATGGGCTAGACGATGACGGCCTTGACGACGACGGTTTGGACGATGACGGCCTTGACGACGACGGTTTGGACGATGACGGTTTGGACGACGACGGTTTGGACGACGACGGTTTGGACGACGATGGGCTGGACGACGATGGGCTGGACGACGACGGGCTTGACGACGATGGGCTGGACGACGATGGGCTTGACGACGACGGGCTGGACGACGATGGGCTGGACGACGATTACTACGACGACAGCGACGACGAGCCCGACCTGTATGAGGCCGGACTGACTATCGGCGGAAGTTGGATACCTCTCGAACTCTCTGCCAAGGTAAACTTTGCATCGTTCTCATTCTATGGCTTGCCTAGTGCTTGGCATTGGGAGTTTACGGTTCCTGCAAAACCATTTCCATTTGATACAACAATACGGACTTTCAGATTTCTAATCCCCGAATGGTCCCATTGGAAGCCATACATAGATATGGATGTTGCGACGTTCGACGCGAAACTCGGTGCGATAGCGTACGGCCACGTGGGTGGCCAGATCAAGATAAAAGGATTAGACCCATCGCGTACAGGCACAGTCAAAGCACAGTTTAAGGGCGATGCTTTCCTCGGAGCACAAATAAAGATTACTAAGGGATGGCTGACCAGCTTGCCTTTTGGTGTCGGGAACTTCTTGGGACAACCACTTGACATAAGGTCGCCTTACGCGACTCACATTGACTTGAAGACACCCGAGGTTAGGCTGCCGCTGAGCAAACCCTCCCAAACAGATGTGACCCTATCAATCGGCCTTCTTTTTGATGCTCTCGGCGGAACACACTCCAAGGAGGTCGGAATCCATTTTGTGGTGCGACCTGTTAGGACGGAACGGGTTCGGTCAATTAACGGATCAACATCTCTTGCAGAGTTGGCACACGACTTCTCATCCGTTATCAGCAAGCAAAAAGATTACACGATGGCGAATTCAGCCTCCGCAGCTTCTATTGATACACTCCCCGACGAGGACCTTGTCTATTTTTCAAACAGTCGTGGCATCAGTACCGACGCACGCGTCTACTATCGTTACCTGCTCGAAAACGGCTCGGAACTGGCCGGAATTTCCGATGCCAAAGGCAAAATTTCAGTTTTTCTTCCGGAATTTCAAAAGTATAATCTCTACCTGTACCGCGCTTCAGAAAATCGTACGGCCGTAGTCTCCGGCACCACGGGGATGAGCGGCTCAGTGCACGAGCAGCAGGTCTTACTGAGCATGCGCGGCGGTCCGGATGCCGATCGTGACAGCATCCCTGACCTTGGCGAGTTCGTCATAGGATCAGATTCCTATTGCAGCGACACTGACAATGATGGACTGAGCGACGCGGCGGAAATCGCACAAGGATCGGATCCACTTGGCGGCCGACCTTTCGCCAACGGCACCATCGCCACGATGCAACTTGCCGGCCCAATAAAGGAAATCATCCTCGAGGGGGCAGTGCAAAGCGTCGCCAGCCAAACTGCATTCGTAGCAACAGGGGGGCACGGCTTGGCAATCGTCAATGCCTCAAGTTTCCAAAACCCAGTCATATTGAGTCAACTTGACCTCCCAGGCGACGCGGTCGACGTGTCAGTCGATTCCCGCCTCGGCATTGCCGCCGTCGCGACGACGACCGGCCTGCAAATGGTCGACGTCTCCGACCGGCTCGCGCCGAAGCTCACAGGGACGATCAATGTCCCAGCGGCCCAAGTCGAAGTGATCGACGGCATCGCCTACGTCGCCGCCATCAACGGTCTGGAGTCGTACAGCCTCCAGACCGGCGAGCTTCTGCAGGTCCTGACGTTGAGCAGCAGCGATATCACCGGACTCGCTCGCGAAGGCCGGACCCTCTACGCACTCGACGCCACTAGCGTGTTGCGTGCTGTCGACATCGCCGGTCTAGGGATGCAGGCGCGGGGCTCCCTCGCCCTACCCGCGGGGAGCGGCAAGCTTTTCGTCGGCAATGGCATTGCCTATGTCGGCGCCGGCAACAACATCCAGGGCGGCTTCGTTACGGTGGACGTGTCGAACCCCGACGCGCTTGCGCTGCTGAGCGGCGTGGACGCCGCCAATGTGCAAGGCCACGCGATCGCTGCTAACGGTTCCGGTCTGGCCGTCGCGGTTGGTACCCTGCGCGGGCCGCGGGGTGAAGCGATCTACGGTATCGACGTGCTCGATGTCCGCGACCCGGGCAGAACCGACCAGTTCCTGACCGGCTTTACGCTGCCCGCAGCACCGAGCAGCGTCGCGATCGGTGCCGGTATCGCGTTCGTCGCGGATGGCATCGGCGGGCTGCAGGTGATCAACTACCTGCCATTCGACAACAAGGGTGTTGCGCCCACGGCAACGCTTGCCATCACCACCGCGGATGCCGATCCCAATACGCCGGGATTCCAGGCTCAGGAGGGATCGTTACTCTCGCTCATGGCCACGTTGAATGACGACCAGCAAGTGCGTAACGCCGAGTTGCTGGTCGACGGCACGGTGATTTTCAACGATGTCTCGTTCCCGTGGGATATGAGCGCGGCGCTACCGACGATCGCTGCGGGGACCTCAGTGGTCACGCTGCAGGCGCGCGCCACCGACACCGGCGGCAACACGGTGCTGTCCGACCCGCTGGTGGTGGAACTCGTCGCCGATACGTTCCCGCCGAGGATCATCGCCAGCAACGTCGACGACGGCACACGCCACGGCCTCAACTTCCGGACAGTTCGCCTGCTCTTCTCTGAGGCGCTGGACCCCACCACGGTTAACGTCGACAACCTCCGCCTGCTGGACGCCGCCGATCAGGCGATCGTACCGATCGACGCGGGGTTGAGCGCCAACGGGCGATCGGTCATCGTGACGATGCCGACGCTAGGGCTCGGCGACTATCGCATGGTCATTGATGGTGACAAGGTCGCCGACCGTGCGGGGAATACCTTCGGCACAGCGGGCCAGATCGTCAGCAGCTTTCAGGTGGTCGAGGCGACCATCGAGTGGACCAACCCGGCCGGCGGCGATTGGAATGACCCGTCCAATTGGGAGGGCGGACGCCTTCCGACGGCTACGGATGTGGTCCTGATCACTGCAGATCCCAACTCGACGATCACATTGAACAACGGATCGGTGCATATTGAGACGCTTACGACGTTCAACCCGCTTGTGATCAATGGTGGAACATTGCGGATCGGTGACACGCTGCTTGCACACGAATTGATCACTCTCGCGGGCGGGACCATCACCGGGGGAACGATAAGCGCCGATGCGGGCGCTGGACTGGAGGTGATGACTGCCGGCAGAGGCCAGCTGAGCGGGGTGACGTTGAAAACGGATGTGACGGTCAACGACCGCGCATTGCTAACCGTGCAGAACGGATTAACGCTCGCCGACGGTCACAAGGTGAACCTGAACGGTACCTCGGGGCACACCGTCCTGAGCTTCGAGGGCGACTCGCAGACACTGGGCGGCGACGGGGAAATCGTGTTCGCGGGGCCATTCATTGACGTCGTCAGTGCGAATCTGAACGCGAGCCAGGCGCTGACGATTGGTTCTGGGGTCACGGTACATACGAGCGCCGCGGGCGGCCAGTACAGCTTCATCGAGGCGAACTCGACGGTAATCAATCAGGGCACGATCGCCGCGGACGCGGCTGGAAGCAGAGTAAACGTGACCGGCAACGGCTTGACCAACAACGGCACCCTTGCGGTGAGCAACGGAGGAACGCTCAATCTCGCCGGCACCCATAGTACGGACCAGTTCGGCACACTACGGAACGACGGCGGCACCATCGTGCTGAGCGGCACTCTGGAGAACACTGGCGCGATTCTGGACCTTAATGCAGTAACCGGCGTTCTCACTCTCGCGGGCGGGACCATCACCGGGGGAACGATAAGCGCCAATGCGGGCGCTGGACTGGAGGTGATGACTGCCGGCAGAGGCCAGCTGAGCGGGGTGACGTTGAAAACGGATGTGACGGTCAACGACCGCGCATTGCTAACCGTGCAGAACGGATTAACGCTCGCCGACGGTCACAAGGTGAACCTGAACGGTACCTCGGGGCACACCGTCCTGAGCTTCGAGGGCGACTCGCAGACACTGGGCGGCGACGGGGAAATCGTGTTCGCGGGGCCATTCATTGACGTCGTCAGTGCGAATCTGAACGCGAGCCAGGCGCTGACGATAAGTTCCGGAATCACCGTGCACAGCGGTGCGGGTGGCTACAACGGCACGATCGAGGCAAATTCGGCGATTATCAATGAGGGCACGATCAGCGCCGATGCAGCAGGGAAATCTATTAGTATTACCGGTGCTGGTGTGACTAATAGTGGACGGATCGAGGCTGCCGCAGGCACGATCAGTGTGTCAGCGGCAAGCTTCCGCAATGACGGAATTTTCTCTGTCCTTTCCGGGGCCACTGCTACGGTATCCACTATCGTTAATTCCGGCACAATCGACGTCCAGGCGGGCAGTTTATTCAATGTCACGAACAGCTTCATTAACAACATCAACGGGTCCGTTCAGATTGGCATCGCCGGTTCTGAGACAAGCGCGTTCGGTCGGCTCAGTGTTTCTGGCGAGCTATACCTGGATGGTACGATCAAGCTGTGGCTTGCCGGGAACTACGTGCCGCCGCTGGGAGAGGCATTCCGAGTGATGACGTATGGCTCCAGGATCGGCAATTTTTCCGTGCTCCAAGATCTAGACGCAGGTGACGGCGTTACCTACCACGCAGTGTACAACCCGACCGATCTCAGCCTGCTGGTTGTACCCGGTTGATCTTGGCTGGCAGCCTGTTCGGGGGAAGTGGGAGCAGCCTTGCACACAACAAATTGGACCCCGTTTCTGGGGGCCGCCAAACATTGAGGTTACTTCGTCGCCAATACGGTGCTTCGGGCCGGGATCAGCGAACGCAAGAAATAGCGAAAGCGGACATTCAAAACGGGTGCGCTGGTCGAAGAACCCCGTCCTTGCGAACGGCGGCTATGGCCGACGACCAGACGTAGAGCGCCTCGTTCCGAATGCCCGCTTGAAGGCAAACACCGGACGCTGATTGTTGTCGCTCACGCGGGCACTCATCGCCGCCAAATTCCGCCGCCAATTTTGTGCGGTTTTACGCCGCCGCTACCGCCATTCCCTGGTGCTGGCAAAGCGAGGGCCGTTGGAAATCGCGTTCAACCACGCCGTTCGTCCTTACGCCCCCGAGATGCCCTGTCGAATTCGAGCCGATCAGGACGCATTTCGCCCGCCGTAGGCCGAATTGTCTGCGTAACATCGTAGCTGTTTCCTCCCCTGCAGCACTTTCCCCGGCCACCGTGCCGGGGCTTTTCGGAGGGGGTTCGGTGAGCCTCCTGCGAACAGCCCATTGAGCTTCGATCCCGCACCGTAAGGCGCAGGATGGACGTGTGGTAGCTGGCCACGAGAAAACAAACAGCATCATGACCCCGCCGGGGAAGCGTATCCCGGCAGGGCTACCTTCATGCCGCGCGGAACGTTCCAACCGGCCTTGCCGTGGCCTTCCCCAGGACCCCGGCATGGGGTGCTTCGGAAGGTCCCGACTGGGACATTCCATGGAGGCACCTGCAATGAAACAGGCTTATCGAACACAGAGCGTCAAGGAGGACGCACGCGGGCGCTGGGAGCGGGTCCTGCCCGATCTGGCGCCGGCGTTGAAAGAGGCTGTGGAGCGGCGAGGGAAGCATGTCCCTTGTCCGGTCCATGGTGGTCGGGATGGCTTTCGGGTTTTTCCTGACGTCGATCAAACCGGCGGCGGAGTCTGCAACACCTGCGGCTTTTTTGCCGACGGCTTGTCTTTGCTGATGTGGGTCAACGACTGGGATTTCAGTCGCACGATCCGCGAAGTGGCCGAGCATGTCGGCGGCAAGCCCGTGAGCAGCACCTGCAGGCAAGGGCCGTCGCTCGCAAGTGGTACGTCCGACGATGCTACCCGCCGCGAACACCTCAATCGCACGTGGCGGGAATCCCTCCCGCTGATGCACCCGCAAGCCGAGCCGGCACGTCTTTACCTGGCGCGGCGCGGTCTGTCGGCAACGGCACCCCAAACCCTGCGCTTTCATCCCGCGCTGGGTTACTACGCCGATCGGTGTCTCGTGGGGCGCCATCCAGCCATCCTCGCCCAGGTCACCGGGCAGGGGGGCGATGCGGTGACGCTCCATCGCACCTACCTGACGGTCGATGGCCACAAGGCGTCGGTCGACGCGCCCAAGAAGCTGATGCGCCATCCCTCGGCGCGACAGCTCACCGGCGGCGCCATTCGGTTGATTGCTCCCGGGAGTCGCCTGGCGGTGACCGAGGGCATCGAAACCGCGCTTGCCGTCATCGAAGCCACCGGTCTGCCCGCCTGGGCGACCGGAAATGCCCATCTTCTGGAAACCTTTGTTCCTCCTCCAGGAGTGCGCCAGGTCCTGGTCTTCGCCGACAAGGACCGGCCGTCGCGACAGCACCCGTCCGGACACGGACAGGAAGCGGCGAGGGCATTGGTGACTCGGCTCTGGGCCATGGGAATTCAAGCCGGTGCGATTGCGCCAGCGCTTGCGATTCCCGACGGCCAAAAAGGGGTCGATTGGCTCGACGTGTTCAATCTCGCAGGGAAAGCAGGTTTTCCCACGCTCGGCAGCGTCGATAAGGCGCTGACCCGGGCCGCCTGACGAGGAGGTGACCATGTACGGCGTCATCGACTTCAGCCGGATCAACACCCGGCCAGGCGGTTTCGGGCCTTTCGCACCGCCAGTCGGATGGCAGGGCGACTACCGGCAATACCTGCAAACCCGCTTCGATGGGGACATCGGTGTACGACAACAGATCCTCGTCGTCGGCCGAATCCTCGTTCGTCAACCGGACGGTACACGCGCCAGGTTTCTCGGCCCGCATGCCGTCGAGGCACGGAAATTTGCCCTTTCCGCAGGCTCATCAATCAGCCGCTGCTAACGCAGCAGACTTTCCCGGCCTTGGCCGGTTTTTCTATCCCACGGGGAGTGTATCGCTCCCCGACGGGGACGGTGCCTTCCCGTTTTTCACTGGAGGCACCATGTACGACAAATTCGCACCCCTTCTCGAACAGGCTCTCACCGAGCCCGGGATCGTCAGTCAGGCTTTCCGCCGGTTTCACCGCTTCAGTGTCGGCAACCAGATTCTGGCGGCCGTCCAGCTCCGTCAAAAGTGCCTGCCCCTGTCGCCCATCGCGAGCTTCAGTCGCTGGAAGGCGCTGGGTCGGTCCGTCTGCAAGGGACAGAAAGCGCTTTCGCTGTGGATGCCGATCACCGTCAAGCGTCGGGACCGGCAGGTGGTTGCTGACGATCACGGCGATGCCGGCAGCAGCGAAGAGGTATTTACGCGCTTCAAACTGGCGCCGCGCTGGTTCAGCCTGGAGCAGACCGAAGGTGAAGCCTACGCCGAGCCTGTCGAATCGCCCCATTGGGATGCCGAAGCGGCTTTGGCCGCGCTGGACATCACCCAGGAGCACTTCGATTACCTGGACGGCAACGTCGAGGGCTATGCGGTTCAGCGCCGCATCGCGGTCAGTCAGTTGGCCGAGCATCCCCACTCGACGCGTTTTCACGAGATGGCTCACGTCGTTCTCGGGCACACCCTGGAAGGCGACTGCCATGACGCCCCGTCGACGCCAAGAAGTGTTCGCGAAGCCGAGGCCGAAGGCGTGGCCTTTCTCCTGTGCTCGATCCTCGAGTTGCCAGGCCGGGATGAGTCGCGAGGTTATATCCAGTCGTGGCTCAAAAACGGTCAGCTCCCGGAAAGGTCGGCACAGCGGATCTTCAGCGCCAGCCAGAAAATTCTCGAAGCCGGCAGACCCGTTAGCCAGCCAACCGTAACGCATTAAGCCGCAATCTTTGAACCCCGCGGGGCGCGCATCGTCCCGCAAGGGGAGGGTGCCGCCCCGTTTTTCTATTGGAGGCACCCCAGATGATCCATTCAAGCAACCGCGAACTCCTTTCGATCGTGCTCGGCGACGAGGCAGCATTGCTCGCCACCCGCTCGCTGGCCGAGCTTTTCGGGCTGCGCGCGCCTCGGCAGACCACGGCCCTTGGCACGGCACAAGAGCTTCTTCCCTATGCCGTGCCCGATCGACTGATGGCGGCCCGGGAACTCCTTCGGCGCGCCCTGGCGGAAGAGCTTGCGGAATCCGCTATCAGCGTGTCTTCACCGGCGGCGGTTGGCGATTACCTGCGTCTGTTTCTCGGCGGGCAGGAGTACGAGAGTTTCGTCGCGCTGTGGCTCGATGGGCAGAACCGGCTGATCGCCGGGATCGAGCTCTTTCGCGGGACGGTGACCCAGACGTCGGTCTATCCCAGGGAAGTCGTCAAGGCCGGCCTGAGGCTGAACGCCAGTGCCGTCATCCTGGCGCACAACCATCCCTCGGGGCATCCCGAGCCGTCACGCGCCGACGAGCTGCTGACCAGCGAGCTCAAGAACGCCTTGGCGCTCGTCGACATCCGGGTGCTCGACCACTTCATCGTGGCCGATAGCGCGGTTATGTCCTTCGCAGAGCGGGGGCTGATCTGACAAAAAAATACCCGCCACCTCGGCGGGTATTTTTTTGTCGGCAGCAGGCCGGCGATGAACGGCCGAATGTAATTGCTAATTACAAGGCTGTTTGATGAACGTAATGATCAGCGAAGCCGACCGGAGAAGACCACCGTGCCGCGAACAACGGCGTCGTCTGGCAGACGCATGATCGGTGTCGGCCAGTTGGGATTGAGCGTCTGAAGAAAACGGCCTTCCGGCGTGAGCACCAGCCGTCGGAAGAGGGGGGTTTCGCCATGGAGCACCACGACATCCTTACCGTGCGCCGCGGGAACGCGCGGGTCGACGAAGAGAATCTCGCCTTCGCGGTAGCCATCATTTCCATTCATCGCCTCGCCGAGCACCGGGAGGGCGAAAGTCTCGTCGCTGTGCTCAACGGGGCAGGCCAGCCACGCACTCTGACCGCCGTCTCCCGATGAGTCGGTGGGCAAGAGCTGTTCCCACCTCAGCACCGGCACCACGCCACTGGCGAGCATGTGGGCTGAGATCGGCTCCCGGCCAGCCAACTGATCCGGCGTGACGCCGAGCTCGGCGGCGAGCTTTTCGAGCGTGTCCTGCCGCGGATTCTTGGCCTTCGAGCGCTCCCTGAGAATCCGGTTGATGGCCGGCTGAGAGACACCGGAACGATGGGCCAACTCGGTCTGAGTCAGGCGATGTTTGCTCATCAGCGCTTCAAGGATTTCTGCCACCGGGTTTCCGCTGGCGGCTGCTGTGGAGTCGATATTCATCATAGATCATCCGATTTGTGGTTGTGCTATGCTTTAAGTGTAATATATAATGCGTGCATGTGGCAACTTCTTGATTGTCTATCATGGAAAAGCGCGACGTACTCAAAATCAACAGGCAGTTCCTGTTGCTCACGCGCCAGCTGGCGCGGGAGGGAAGGGCGGCAGAGATCATGACCGGCTTACCCCGTGCCGTGATCGAGAAGGTGGCCTCGCTCGACATGGACGAAATCGACGAGCTGGCGGAGACGGTCCCCGTGTCGCTCTACACCTTCCGATTGACGGACTCGGCGCTTGAGCGGCTGTTGCAGATGCCCAGGGACGCAAAAAGCACTTACGCCGAAGCGACCCTGCTCTAACGGTCATGTCGGCGCTGCTTGCCCTTGATGAGTTGGAAAACAGCCGGGTGGCCCACGAGCTGATCCGTTTGCGGCTCCGCGTGCCGATCGTTCATTACCTGACGAGCATCCATCCGAAGCCGCTGCGCATGCGCTGGCGGCAGGTCCACGGTGAAAGTCCGCACAACGGGAAGCTGCCGGACTCTGTCAGACCCTTCATCACCAACCCAATGATGCTGGCCAAGCTCTCCAGTTTCGTCGCTCTCTACAACCGTCTTGACGAGGGGGATGGCCGGTCGGTCACCGCAGCGATGCTGTTGTCGGCGTGGGAAGTGCATGGTCGTGTCGGCAGCGCTGGCCTGGACATCAATGCCGCGTGGTACGCGATCAGGGATGTGCGATCGAGGATCGTCGGCTGGGAGCGGTGTGCAAGGTGCCAGGCCATGTACATCTACGAGCCGAACGTGTCGCATGCGCGATCGTGCCCGTTTTGTCGGTTGGCGAGGGCACGCTGCTGAGGCTTTCTCTTCAAGGTAAAGCATCGGGTGGGTGAGGGTGATGTCGCGGCAGGTTTCCGCATCCGGGGCTGCTCTCGGCAAGACATAGCGCAGTCAACAGCCTCGCGGCGGCAGGCGGCGATCAGGTCGGGAAGCGCAGGACTCGTTTTCGGGCGTCACCACAAAATGGGCCGACACCCTCGGACGAGGGCTGGTCCTCCAACGGTGTTGGCACTGCTTGGGGTCAGCAATTGAACCGAAGGCGAAGCGTGCATCGGGGCATCTCGTCGGAAAACGGTACCAAGAGTTCGAATCCCCGGCGTCCCGCCAGGAACGTCGCAGCATAGCTCTGCGACAAAAAACGAACACCCCGCTGAACGCCATGTTCCGCGGGGTTTTTCGTTTATACCTGTTGACCTCGCCTACCCTACAAACGTCATTTCTGGCCGATTTCGGCGTCTTGCGGGCCATTTCTCTCGAAACCTCGTGACTTCGCGATTTTAGTGCAGAACTTTTAAGTCGTTGTTTTTGCTTGATAAACTGCCACGGGCCAACGGGGAATTTTCCGACGTTCGTCTTGGTTCAGACAGGTACGCCAACGCGAAATTTCTGGTTGGTGACGGGTCGAGACCGGGCGGATCGCGGTCATTACTGAGACACCCTCCGATGCGCCGCTAATGACGTGGGCGTGAATTTAAGGCAAGATTGATTCGTTGTCTTTTGCGGATGAGTGATGGTCTGCGTCATTCTCTCCCGCAGTACCGAAGGCCCGCAGCCATAGGCATCCTAGATGGGTAACATCTCTCGGTTTTGATCGAGGAAGAGACCCGCCTTAACGAAAGGCAACCGCACGTTCAGGGGACGTGTGCAACGGTAAGCTAGCAGCCTGTCGGACTTGATTCCGGCCAAGTCCGCGAATTTCACTATGCGGAACAAAAAAGCCGGATTTCCTTGATTTTCTGGCTTTTCCGAGGGTTTCCCCCTCCTTTTCCCTACTGTGGACGC